>HHCFR02800__coassemble_1770_pt1 | contig 17071 bp, 12 predicted proteins | sample HHCFR02800__metabat2_high_PE_078 | metagenome-assembled genome bin HHCFR02800
GGCACCTGGTATTACATGGACGGCTCCGGCCACATGCTCACCGGGTGGCAGAGAATCGGAGGCACCTGGTATTATCTGAACGGCTCCGGCGCCATGCTTACCGGATGGCAGCAGATCGGCGGCACCTGGTACTACATGAACGGCTCCGGCGCCATGCTCACCGGATGGCAGCTCATCGGCGGCACCTGGTATTACATGAACGGCTCCGGCGCCATGCTCACCGGATGGCAGCTCATCGGCGGCATCTGGTATTACATGGACGGCTCCGGCCACATGCTCACAGGATGGCAGTTCATCGGCGGAAGCTGGTACTATATGGACGGCTCCGGCCATATGCTTACGGGCTGGCAGCGGATCAACGGTACCTGGTATTACATGGATGCTTCCGGCCGCATGGCCTCCAATACCTGGATCGGCAGTTACTATGTAAATGGCAGCGGTGCCTGGGTGCAGACTTCCGGAAATTCCGGAAGTTCTGCCGGCACCGTGATTGCCATCGACGCGGGACACCAGAGACGGGGAGACAGTTCCAGGGAACCCATGGGGCCCGGCTCTTCCGTCATGAAAGCCAAAGTTGCCACCGGAACCTACGGAAAATGGTCCGGACTCAACGAGTACGAGCTGACGCTCCAGGTTTCCCGGAAGCTGCAGGCAGAGCTTCTCTCCCGGGGATATGAGGTTTACATGATCCGCGATTCCCATGACGTGAATATCAGCAACGCCCAGAGGGCCCAGAACGCTGCCAGCGCCGGTGCGGATATTCTCGTGCGGATTCACGCCAACGGGGACAACAATTCCTCCGTATACGGCGCGCTGACCATGGCCCCCTCCAATTCCAATTCTTTCCTGTCCAGTTCTCTGATCGCTTCCAGCCAGAACCTATCCCAGAAGATTGTCGACAGTCTCTGTGCATCCACCGGCACCAGAAACCGGGGAGTCATGACCACAGACACCATGAGCGGCATCAACTGGAGTACCATTCCGGTGACGATTGTGGAAATGGGCTTTATGACCAATCAGACTGAAGATCTGAACATGGCCAGCGATTCCTACCAGCAGAAAATCGCAAAAGGCATCGCCGACGGCATTGATCAGTATTACGCATGAAAAAAGCTGCTGTATGAGTGGATTGCGGTAATGGGATACCGCGTACCGGCTCATACAGCAGCTTTTCTTATCTTATCTCTTTATCCTTCCAGTACCATCCGCTCGTCCATATAACGCTGGATGTTGGAAGCATTTACGTATTTCTTGATCCGGCCTCCCTGAATCACCACCAATGTGGGCGCCTGGAGAATCTCATAGCGGGATACCATCTCCGGATGTTTGGCGGCATCCACCACCGTATATTCTTCGCCGGACAGGATTTGTCTGGCAATCCTGCAGTTGGGGCAGTCGGAAGTGGTAAACAGATACCTGCCCTCCGATTCACCGCTGCCGGCAGACAGCTCTTCCCCGGCTACGGCCGCGGTATTTTCCTTTTTTCCGGGGTGTGTGGAATGGATAATATCGTACACGGTCCGGTTCTTATACTCCTGGGCTTTTCCGTCGTTCCAGTTCTGCACCGGGCGGTAGTAACCGGTGATTCTGCTGTAAACCTCCGCCTTCTTCCCGCAGGTGGGACAGGTGAAATGCTCTCCCGCGATATATCCATGATCCCGGCACACGGAATAGGTGGGGGACAGAGTATAATAGGGCAGCCGGTAATTCTCCGCGATCTTTCGCACCAGCGCCGCGGCCGCCTTCCAGTCCGGAAGCTTTTCTCCCAGAAACGCGTGGAACACGGTACCGGAAGTATACAGGGTCTGAAGCTCATCCTGGATATCCAGGGCATCAAAAATGTCGGAGGTGTAATCCACCGGCAGATGGGAGCTGTTGGTGTAGTAAGGAGTATCCCCCTCTCCTCCCGCGGTGCGGATATCCGGCCAGCGCTTCCTGTCGTGTTTGGCCAGACGGTACGCCGTGGACTCCGCCGGCGTCGCCTCCAGGTTAAACAGTTCCCCGTATGCCTCCTGGTAATCCGAAAGCCGGTCTCTCATATGATTCAGTACCTTTTTTGTAAATTCCTGGGTTCTGGGATCCGCCATATCTGCGCCGATCCAGCGGGCATTCAGTCCTGCCTCGTTCATGCCCACCAGCCCGATGGTGGAAAAATGATTGTCGAAGCTTCCCAGATACCGGCGGGTATAGGGATACAGCCCCTCATTCAACAGCCGGGTGATCACTTCCCGCTTCGTGTGCAGGGAACGGGCCGACACATCCATCAGATGATCCAGCCGGGCAAAAAACTCCTTTTCATCTCTGGACAGATAAGCGATCCGGGGCATGTTGATGGTCACCACACCCACGGAACCAGTGCTCTCTCCCGAGCCGAAATACCCTCCCGTCTTTTTCCGCAGTTCCCGCAGATCCAGACGCAGACGGCAGCACATGCTCCGCACATCGCTGGGTTCCATGTCGCTGTTGATATAATTCGAAAAATACGGAGTGCCGTATTTGGATGTCATCTCAAACAGCAGACGGTTGTTGGGCGTATCGGACCAGTCAAAATCCGATGTGATGGAATAGGTGGGGATGGGGTACTGGAATCCCCTGCCATTGGCATCTCCCTCGATCATAGTCTCGATAAACGCCCGGTTGATCATATCCATCTCTTCTTTGCAGTCCTTATAGCGGAAATCCATTTCCTTTCCGCCCACAATGGCCGGCAGCTCCGCCAGATCCTCCGGCACCGTCCAGTCCAGCGTGATATTGGAAAAGGGCGCCTGGGTTCCCCAGCGGCTGGGGGTGTTCACACCATAGATAAAGGACTCAATGCACTTTTTCACTTCCGGATAGGACAGATGATCCGCCTTCACGAAGGGAGCCAGATAGGTGTCAAAGGAAGAAAAGGCCTGGGCCCCGGCCCATTCGTTCTGCATGATGCCCAGAAAGTTCACCATCTGGTTACAGAGAACGCTCAGATGCTTTGCCGGAGCGGACGTAATCTTTCCCTCGATGCCGCCCAGCCCCTCCTGGATCAGCTGCTTCAGGGACCAGCCCGCGCAGTATCCGGTGAGCATGGACAGATCGTGGATGTGGATATCCGCGTTTCTGTGGGCGTCCGCAATCTCCTTGTCATAGATCTCGGAAAGCCAGTAATTGGCTGTCACCGCCCCGGAATTGCTGAGAATCAGCCCGCCCACGGAATAGGTGACCGTGGAATTCTCCTTGACTCTCCAGTCCTCCACCTTCACATAACTGTTGACAATCTCCTTATAGTCCAGAATCGTGGACTTCATGTTGCGGATCTTTTCCCGCTGGCGGCGGTAAAGGATATAGGCCTTCGCCACCTCCGCGTAGCCACACTGGCTCAGCACCGTCTCCACACTGTCCTGAATATCCTCCACGGAAATCTTTTCCTCCGCGATTTTACCCTGAAAATCCGCCGTCACCCGAAGTCCCATCATATCCAGCATATCCTGGCTATACTGGAACCCGGTGGCCTCAAAAGCCTTTCTCAGCGCCTCTGTAATTTTTCCGATCTGAAAATCGGCAATCTCCCCGTCCCGTTTTACTACATGAAACATACCTTCTGCCTTTCCTTTCGTGAAACGCTTCCAAATCTACCCATATACCGACGGTCAGCTGCCGGCGGGGCTCAAAGCTGTCTGCATATTTTCCTCTCCGTCACCAAAAAACGGCCTCCAAAAACCCGAGACCGCTCGCGTATTTTCCTGACCTGTATGTCTATACTAACAAAAGAAAGAAGGGATGTCAACAGCAAAAACACCATATCTGGTACCGTAATTATATCTCAGCACTAGATATGGTGTCATCTTCTGTCAACCGGATTTTCCGGAAAATGCCTGTTTTCCGGCCTTTTTCCGGAACAGACGGGCCGCTTTCTGTCAACCGCCTGCCCGGTGAAATTTTCGTTGCCGTTCAGCCGTAAGGCTGAACCGCTGCTGCTTGTCACACCCTGGGATAAATCTCCGGAGGCACATAGGCACAGATGGAAATTCCTTCCGGCAGATATTCCTCCCGGGTGACCTCCCCGTACTGGCGGATCAGCGCGATTTTCCCTGCCTGGTCATAGGGATACAGCCGCTCCAGGTAAATCTGTCCCTCCCGCAGCAGCTCCTCCAGAGTTTCCTTCAGAAGCTCCAGACCCTCGCCTGATCTGGCGGAAATATTCAATACCCGGTCTGCCTGAAAATCCCGGAGCTGCTCGTCCCCGTCGCATTTATCCTGCTTGTTGAACAGGGTGATGATCTTTTTATCCTGCACTCCCAGCTGGCGGAGCGTATCGTAAACCACATACATGTGCTCCTCCCGCTGCGGATTGGCGGCATCCACCACATGGAGAATAATATCCGCGTATCTGGCCTCCTCCAGGGTACTTTTAAAAGCTTCAATCAGATGGTGGGGCAGTTTCCGGATGAATCCCACCGTATCCGTCAGGAGAATCTGCTGTTTTCCCGGCAGCTCCAGAATACGGGTGGTGGGATCCAGCGTGGCAAACAGCTTGTCCTCCTCCAGCACAGAGGCGCCCGTCAGGGTATTCAGCAGCGTGGATTTGCCCGCATTGGTATACCCCACGATAGCCGCCACCTTCGTTCCGCTCTTGTCCCTCTGACTGCGGATCAGGTCCCGGTGCTTCTGCACCTGCGCCAGCTCTTCCTTCAGCTGGCCGATCCGGTGGTGAATCAGCCGCCGGTCCATCTCCAGTTTTTTCTCACCGGGGCCTCTGGTGCCGATCCCGCCGCCCAGCCTGGACAGCGAGGCGCGCATGCCCACCAGACGGGCCGCCCGGTACTTCAGCTGCGCCAGCTCCACCTGAATCTTTCCCTCGCTGGTGGAGGCTCTGGAGGCGAAAATATCCAGAATGACCATGGTCCGGTCCATGATCTTGCACTCCAGCTCCTGTTCCAGATTGTTCATCTGGGCCGGCGTCAGCTCATCGTCACAGATCACTCCGGTGGCATCCAGATCGTAGATCAGCTCCCGGATCTCTTCCAGCTTTCCCTTTCCAAGGTAGGTGGCCGGATGGACCGCCTCCCGGTTCTGGATCACTGTGGCCACGGCATCCGCTCCCGCAGTCTCTGCCAGATCCCGCAGCTCCGCCAGGGACTGCCGGGTATCATCCCCGTCCTCGGTCTGTACCGCAGCCAGAATCACCCGCTCCATCTGTTCCCCAAACTCATACATTCGTGTATCCTCCGCTATCTGGTGGAAAGAAACTGATTTTCTCTCACCGCATCCTGATCATCGGGATATGCCGCCAGATACTCGGCCATTTTGCTTTTGGCCGTGGCAAAATCCTTCTGGTACTCATACACCACGATCTCGTTGTAAAGAAGGCTTTTCCTCGCCTCCTCATCCTCGCCGGCCTCCAGACCGCTCTGGATATTCTGCAGGGCGCTGTCATAAGAGCCTTCATAAATATCGCAAAGCGCCAGCCCGTTGTATCCCCTGCCCGGATATTCTCCCCCGTCCAGATAGTTCTGATACATGGAACGGGCACTGGCGGAATCGCCCATATTCAGATAAACCCTTCCCAGCAACAACATGGCGTCGCTGTACTCCAGATTCACCGCCTCCACCAGCGCATCCGCGGCCTCTTCATATTCCTCCTGCAAAACCAGGATTCTTCCTCTCTGGTAATAATCTTCTCCTGTCTCCGGTGTAAGCTCCAGCGCCATTTCCAGCCATACCTGCCCTTCGGAGCGCTGCCCCTGATCCACGTACAGCTGATAAATGGTGATATAGGAATTGTAATCTGTACTGTCCGCCAGCGCCCGGGTAAAGTCCTTCTGGGCATTTTCCAGATCTCCCTGGATCAGATATGCCTTTCCCCGCAGAAAATAACATTCCTGGTCCGCCTCCTTTCTAAGAAGGCCGCTGTAAAGTTCGATGGCCTTGTCCACCTCGCCGTAGGACAGACGGGCCGAAGCCAGATAGTACGTCACATCCTTTTCAAATTCCGCGTTGGAGAAATCCATGTAATTGAGGCTCCGGGAAAAGGCCGCAATGGCCTCCGGATAAGCCTCCTGCCGAAGCCAGGCAATTCCCTCGCCCCGGTATGCCTCCGCCAGCCGTTCCCCGGACTGGGTCAGCTGTTCAAAGGCTTCCACAGCCCCCTCATAATCGCCCTCATTCAGCGCCTCTATTCCATTGTTATAGAGTTCATCCGCCTGCGATGTGCCGCAGCCGGCCGCCAGCAGCAGGGTACATCCCAGCAGCAACCATATCTTTTTCATTCGCCCGTCACCTGTTATCAGTCAATGATCAGGCCTTCCTGATCCATCACCGTGATTACCTTATCCACCATCTCGCGGCATACAGAATCTTTTCTGGCTTCCACCATCACCCGGATCACCGGCTCGGTGCCGCTTTCACGCACCAGAATTCTTCCGTCATCTCCCAGTGTGTTCTCCACCTCTGCAATAGCAGCCTGCACCGCAGGATTGTTTCTTGCCTGTGCCTTGTTGGCCACCCGCACATTTTTCAGCAGCTGCGGATAGATGTAAACCTCGGAGGCCAGCACGGAAAGCGGCTGTTTTTTCTCAATGATCACTTCCATCACCATCAGAGAGGTAAGGATACCGTCTCCTGTGGTGGCATGCTTGCTGAAAATGATATGGCCGGACTGCTCTCCGCCCAGGCTGTGGCCGTTGGCCATCATATTCTCGCAGACGTATTTATCGCCCACCGCAGTCTTCTCGTAGCGGATGCCCGCCCGGTCGCAGGCCTTGTACAGTCCCAGATTGGACATAATGGTGGTGACAATGGTATCGTTGTCCAGTTTTCCCTGCTCCTTCATGTATTTTCCGCAGACATACATGATCAGGTCGCCGTCCACCACATTTCCCTCGCCGTCCACAGCGATGCAGCGGTCCGCGTCTCCGTCATAGGCAAAACCCACATCCAGATGATTCTCCTTAACATACTTCTGCAGAACCTCGATATGGGTGGAGCCGCAGTTTCTGTTGATGTTGGTGCCGTCCGGCTGGCTGTTGATCACATAGGTTTTCGCTCCCAGCGCGTCAAAAACGCTCTTTGCCACAGAGGAGGCGCTTCCGTTGGCGCAGTCCAGCCCTACCCGGAAATTCTTAAAGGAACGGGTGGGAATAGAAATCAGATAGCCGATATAACGGTTTCTTCCCGCGGAAAAATCCACGGTACGGCCGATATTCTCGCCCACGGCGAAGGGGATCGCCGGCTCTCCGTCATCGATGTAACGCTCAATCTGCGCTTCCACATCCGCGTCCATCTTCTGGCCGTTTCCGTTGATGATCTTGATGCCGTTGTCATAGAAAGGATTGTGGCTGGCGGAAATCATGATTCCGCAGTCAAAATTCTCGGTGCGCACCACATAGGAAACGCTGGGCGTAGTGGTTACATGCAGCAGATACGCGTCCGCTCCGGAAGCCGTAAGTCCGGCCGCCAGGGAATACTCAAACATATAGCTGCTTCTTCTGGTATCCTTTCCAATCACAATCTGTGCCTTATGCTCTCTTCCGTAATACCAGCCCAGAAAACGTCCTACCTTGTACGCATGCTCCACGGTCAGATCCACATTGGCCTCTCCGCGAAATCCATCGGTTCCAAAATATTTTCCCATGTTCTGTTCCTCCTGCTGTGCAGTGGGAAGCACGCCGCGCGGACTTACCACTGTCATGAACCAGAAAAACCGTCACCGGATTTCAGGCAGCGGATTTCCTGTTATAATAGTTTCCGTATTGTATTTTATGAATACAGAGGGTTGCTGTATACACCCTCGTCAACCAGCCGGCCGATGGATTCCACCACTGCCGCCCGGTCCTCCTGATAAGTAACGCCGAACCACTGGGAATCGGTTCTGAGAACAGTCACGCTGGCTTTTCCCTGGCGGATCAGCTCATCCACCTTGATGGGAAGCAGGTACTCCTTCTTCAGATCTCCCTCGGGCACGCCTTTGAGGAATTCCACAAAGCCTTTCTCCAGCACCTGGATAAATTCCGGCTGAAATCCCCACATATTCATGGATACCAGGCTGTCCGCGTCCACGGGCACAAGGCTCTTATCCGCCTGCTCGGCGGCGGCTCCCTCCCCGGTCTTTACAATGTTGGAGGTTTCCGCCACGCCCACCAGGCGGTTTTCCTCATCCAGGGTACAGATGCCTCTGGTAACGCCTCCGTTGTCGCTGAGGGTATTTTTCAGGACAAATCCTGCCATGCAGATATCCCCCTCGGCCGCCTTTCCGGGATGCTCCTCCACCAGATACTCATGAAGCTTCACAAAGGGATCCTTCCCGTAGTAATCGTCCGCGTTGATCACCGCAAAAGGCTCTTTTACCACGCCCTTGCAGCAAAGCACTGCCTGGCCGGTACCCCAGGGTTTTGTTCTCCCCTCCGGCTTTTCAAAGCCCTCCGGCAGATCATCCAGCTCCTGGAACACGTATTCCACTTCCGCAAGCTTTTCAATCCGGTCGCCGATCACCCGGCGGAACTCCTGCTCAAGATCGCGGCGAATGATAAACACAATCTTATTAAAACCTGCCTCCAGCGCGTCATGGATGGAATAATCCATGATGATTTCACCTGAAGGGCCCACCGGGGCCAGCTGTTTAATCCCTTTTCCAAAACGGCTTCCGATTCCCGCCGCCATGATGACAAGTGCTGTTTTTTTCATCGCAGTACCTCCCTTGTATTTCTCATTTTGAAATCCAGCGCGCCCTTTTCTCAAAAAGGCGCAGGCGGACAACACAGCCGCCTCTTTATGCCTCTTCCTGCAAGTTTGCCAGCTTCGCCGCCTGGTCCGCGGCAATCAGGCTGTCTATGATCTCTGACAGATCCCCGTTCAGAACACTGTCCAGACGGTGAAGCGTCAGTTTGATCCTGTGATCCGTCACACGGCCCTGGGGAAAATTGTAAGTCCGGATCTTCTCCGAACGATCCCCGGTTCCCACCTGGCTTCTTCTGGCCTCCGCCTCGGCATCGTGACGTTTCTGCAGCTCCAGATCGTACAGACGGGAGCGCAGCACTTTGATGGCCTTATCCCGGTTCTTCAGCTGAGATTTTTCATCCTGGCAGGAAACCACAATACCCGTGGGAAGATGAGTCAGACGCACGGCAGAGTCTGTGGTATTAACACACTGACCGCCGTTTCCGGATGCCCGGAACACATCGAAGCGGCACTCGTTCAGATCCAGTTCAAAATCGATCTCCTCCGCCTCCGGCATGATAGCCACTGTGATGGTGGAGGTATGAATCCTGCCGCCGGACTCGGTCTCCGGCACCCGCTGTACCCGGTGTACGCCGCTTTCGTACTTAAGCCGGGAATAGGCCCCGTTTCCGTTAATCATAAAGGTGGCTTCCTTAAATCCGCCGATGCCGTTTTCATTCAGCGACAGCAGCTCCGTCCTCCAGCCCTGGGATTCCGCGTATTTTACATACATCCGGTAAATCTCCGCGGCGAAAAGCGCCGCCTCGTCGCCGCCGGCACCTGCCCGGATCTCCACGATTACGTTACGGGAATCGTTGGGATCCTTGGGCAGAAGCAGCACCTTCAGCTGATGCTCCAGCTGACCGATCCTGTTCTTGGCATCAGACAGCTCCTCCTTCAGCATCTGACGCATCTCCGGGTCGGATTCCTCCTCCAGCATAGACTCGCTGTCCTCCACCGTCTGGCAGCAGTCCTTATACTCCCGGTAAGCGTCCACAATGGGCTGCAGTTCACTCTGTTCCTTCATCAGCTTCTGAAGCCGGGCCGGATCTCCGGCGGTCTGCGGCTCATTCAGCTCGCTGAGTATCTCTTCCAGGCGGATCGCCAGATCCTCCAGTTTGTCAAACATCCTAATTCCTCCTGTCACATACCGTCCGGCCCCGCGGGCCCGTCTGCGTTGTCTGTATTGGTATTCTTCTGCGGCAGCTGCCCGAAGGCCGTGCGTACCTGCCCGGCCAGATCTCTTCCGGTACGAACTCCGGTATACCCGGCCTCCGAAAGAAGCCGGACAAGATCCTCCCCCTGGCTGCAGCCGATCTCAAAGGCCAGCCATCCGCCCGGTTTCAGGTATCCGGCCGCCTCCCTGATAATTCTCCTGTAAAAATCCAGCCCGTCCGCCCCGCCGTCCAGCGCCATAGCCGGCTCATGGTCCCGCACCTCCGGCATCAGGCCGCCGATTTCTTTGCTGGGAATATAGGGCGGATTGGACACAATCACATCAAAGGAGCCCGTCACATGCTCGAAAAGGTCTCCCTGAATCAGCTGTGCCTGAATCCCCAGCCGGTCCCGGTTCCGGCTGGCCACCTGAAGCGCCCCGGCAGACAGATCTGTCCCCACACCGTCAATCCGCGGATTTCTGGCCAGCAGGCTCAGCAGGATACAGCCGCTTCCCGTACACAGATCCAGGATCCGCATACCGGGCACAAGAAGCCTCTCCACCGCTTCCACCAGACACTCCGTGTCAAAACGGGGCGTCAGCACCTGGTCGCTGACATCAAATTCCAGCCCCATAAACCAGGCCCGTCCCGTAATCTGCTGCAGCGGGATCCTCCGGCATCTCTGTTCAATGAAGCCACGGTACTGCCGTTCCCTGTCCGTGTCCTCTATTTTATCATCTCTTTGAAGAAAATAACAGCTCTTTTCCACAGCAAAGGCAGTTTCCATCAGCTCCCAGGCATCCACCTCCGCGTCCGGCACCTGCGCCTGCCGGAGAGTTTCTTCCCCCCAGGCCAGCAGCTGGCGCAGCGTACTCATTGAACTGCCTCCTTCTCTTCTTCGGGCAGCACCTGTGTGCCGGGAAAATTCTCCCGCAGGTACTCCCGCCAGTCAAAAACCGCTTCCACCGCACGGATGGCCACTTCCACCATGTCCTCCTCCGGCTCTCTGGTGGTCAGGCGCTGCAGTGCCAGTCCCGGCTTACTGAGAAGCGACACCACCGGGTTGTCCGAATTTCCGGCCAGCCGGATAATCTCATAGGACACCCCCGCGATCACCGGCAGCAGCAGAATCCGGATCACTACTCTAAGCCAGGGAATGGGCACCCGGATAAACAGGAAAAACAGAATACTGACAATCATCACAAACAGCAGGAAGCTGGTCCCGCACCGCTTATGCTCCCGGGAGCTTTTCATCACATTCTCCACGGTCAGGTTCATGCCGTGCTCCACACAATTGATGCACTTGTGTTCCGCGCCGTGATACATAAACACCCGCTGGATATCCTTCATCCGGGAGATCAGAACCAGATACGCCAGAAACAGCAGCATCCGCACACAGGCCTCCGCCAGTGCAATCACCGTTTCTGATCCGGTAAACCTTCTGAGAAGCCCCGCCACAAAATACGGAAGCAGGATAAAAAGAGCCACTGAGATCACAATGGAGAAGGCCACGGTTCCCCGCATCAGCCACTGATCCTGGCGCGCCCGCTTCTCCTCTTCCCTGGCCCGCTCCTCGCTGGTCATGGCTTCCTTTTTCTTCAGATCTTCCTCTTCTTCCTCATAGAAGCTGGCGGAATACATCAGGCACTTCATGCCCACCACCAGGGATTCCACAAAAGCAGCCATTCCGCGGAAGATGGGCAGTTTCCAGAATCTGCTGTTCTGCGTCAGACTTTTATAAGGCTCCACCTTCACCTCAATTTCACCGTCCGGTTTTCTGACCCCCACGGAATAGATGTCCCCGTGGCGCATCATGATGCCCTCCATCACTGCCTGCCCGCCGATATTCGATGATTTCATTGATTCCTCCATTCAGGGGGGCGCGTGCCGCCCGCCCTCTTCAGTTCCCTTTAAGACAAAACAGGTTGAGATTTTATCAACCTCAACCCGTCTCTTTGCCTTATATTCTTATGCGTTAATTCCGTATTTTTTATTGAACTTGTCAATACGTCCACGGGCGGCTGCCGCTTTCTGCTGTCCTGTATAGAAAGGATGGCACTTGGAGCAGATCTCCACGTGAATGTCTTTCTTTGTAGAACCGGTCACAAATGTGTTGCCGCAGTTGCATGTTACAGTTGCCTGATAGTACTCCGGATGGATTCCTTCTCTCATTTCTTTCACCTCTTCTGTCTTATAATGATTCCGCGGTTTTGCACCGCCGTTATATACATTTACTATTTGTTCTGATGAAACAGCTTATACAGCATACCATATTCCCCGGGGAAATGCAAGTTATTTAAGAAATTTTTCTAGATAAATTTCTGTTTTCTCACCTGGGAAACCAGTTCCTGATTGGTCCGCGTACGGGCGAAAAGATTCAGGATATTCTCTGCCGCTTCCTCCGCTTTCATGCCGTTCAGAGCCCGGCGCATGATGTAGACTGCCTCCTGCTCCTCACCGTTCAGCAGAAGATCCTCCCGCCGGGTACCCGACTTCACAATGTCGATGGCGGGAAATACCCGCTTTTCCTGAAGCTTTCTGTCCAGCACCAGCTCCATGTTGCCGGTTCCCTTAAACTCCTCGTAAATCACATCGTCCATTTTGCTTCCCGTATCCACCAATGTGGTGGCCAGGATGGTCAGGCTGCCGCCCTCCCGCATATTTCTCGCCGCGCCGAAAAACCGCTTGGGCATATGCAGCGCCGTGGGATCCAGACCGCCGGTAAGGGTACGTCCGCTGGGGGGAACCGTCAGGTTATAAGCCCTCGCCAGCCTGGTGATGCTGTCAATAAAAATGGTTACATCCTTCTTGTGCTCCACCAGTCTCTTGGCCCGCTCAATGGCCATCTCCGAAACCCTCTTATGATGCTCCGGCAGCTCGTCGAAGGTGGAGTAAATCACTTCCACGTTTTCTCCCCGGATAGCCTCCTTAATATCGGTAACCTCCTCCGGACGCTCGTCGATCAGCAGGATAATCAGGTGCATTTCCGGATTATTCCGCAGAATGGACTGGGCCGCATCCTTTAAAAGCGTGGTTTTTCCTGCCTTGGGCGGAGAAACAATCATACCCCTCTGCCCTTTTCCGATGGGGCTGATCAGATCCACAATCCGCATGGCAAGACTTCCGCCCGGGCGTTCCAGACGCAGACGCTGATCCGGAAAAACGGGGGTCATATCTTCGAAATTGTATCTTTTAAAGCTTTCGTTGGGGGAAATTCCATTGATGGAAGTCACATAGAGCAGGGCGCCGAACTTTTCATTTTCCTTCTTTACCCTGGTGCTTCCCCGGAGGATATCTCCGGTTTTCAGATTGAAGCGGCGAATCTGAGAGGGCGATACGTAGACATCATTCTCACCCGGAAGATAATTGTCACTTCTGATAAATCCATAGCCGTCGGAGAGTACCTCCAGGATGCCATTGGCTTCAATTCCGCTGTCCAGATGGCTGAACTCCGCCTTCTTTTCCTCCAGCTTCTTTTCCCGGTCCTTCTCATCCTCCTGCAGCATCCGTTCCACCAATTCGTCCTTCCGAAGTGCTGAAATCCCTTTCAGCCCCCTGGCTTTGGCCACCGCGCGCAGTTCACCGGCCGACAATGATTCATATTTTTCTTTCATCAAAATTACAGTTTCCTTTCAATTGTACTCTTCAAAACGGGGCCCGGATCCGCCGGGCCGTCCCGAAATGCTGCACACATTCTCTTGTTTCAGCCTACCATCTGAATCCGCATTTGTCAACTGATTTCCAGTTTTCCCAGCAGCTCCTCCTTCTCCTCCCCGCTGAGAAAGGCAGTGCGCACCGCATTTTCGGTGAAAAGCCGCTCGTCTCCCAGCCCTCCGGATAACCTGGCCGCCAGTTCCAGTTCCTTTGACAGGGTGGTTCCGCTGACTGTCCGGTTATCCGTATTGATGGATACCGCCAGACGGGCCTGCAGAAATTTCCGCAGCGGATAGGTTTCCGGTGATGCTGCCCGGGTCTGAAAATTACTGGTGGGACAAAGTTCCAGACCAATACCCAGCCGCCCCACCGTCTTCATAAGCTCCGGATCTTTGCTCAGCGCGATGCCATGGCCGATTCTGGCCGCTCCAAGCTCCACCGCCTCCCGTACATTCTCCAGGCTTTGGCACTCTCCGGCGTGGATGGTAAAGGGAAACTCCAGTTTTTTTGCTTCCGCAAACAACTGCCGGAATTCTTTCAGCGGATACGCCGCCTCATCTCCCGCCAGATCCAGAGCACAGACCCCCTGCCCCAGATAGTTTCTGGCTGTCCGCATCATTTCCAGATTTTTCTCCTGGGGATGATGGCGCATGGCGCAGACAATCACCCGGCTGTCAATCCCTGTCTCCCGGCGGGCCTGCAAAAGTCCTTCCAGCACACTCTCCAGCACCTGCCCGCAGGACAGTCCGGGATGCACCGACTGCATGGGCGCAAATCGCACTTCCACATAGCGGACGCCATCCCCCTCCAGAGAATGTATAAAATCCCGGGCCGCCGCATACAGCCCTTCCCGGGTCTGCATCGCTAACAGAGGAATGTCAAATTTTTCCAGATATTCTTTTAAGCTCCGGCAATCTGGTTCCGCCTGCAGATCGCTCAGGGTAATCTCCTTCCTTCCGGTCAGCGCCCGCACCGTTTCCAGTGGCAGAGAGCCGTCCAGATGGCAGTGCAGCTCCACTCTTCCCCCGCAGGTTTTCCTGTCCTTACTCACACTCATGGCGACTCCTTTCCATTTTACCGTCCTCATCGGCACTCCTGTTCCGGAGCCAGATCCCCGGGCCCAAACCCCATGGGAAGCAGCTCCTCCAGAAGATACTCCCGGTAATCCTCCGGGCTTCTGGCCAGGATCACCACAAACCGGGCCGGACTGCAGAATTCCATCATCACCTGCCGACATACACCGCAGGGTGCGCAGTAGCCCCGCCCGGTCAAGTTGCTCCCTTCCGGCCCTCCCACAATGGCGATCGCCGTAAATTTTCTCTGTCCTTCCGATACAGCTTTGAAAAAGGCAGTACGTTCCGCACAGTTGGTGGGAGTGTAAGCCGCGTTTTCCACATTGCAGCCCCGGTAAATGCTGCCGTCCGGACACAAAAGCGCAGCCCCCACCTGAAAATGAGAATACGGTGTGTAGGCCATCTTCCGGGCCGCAAGGGCTTCCCGGATCAGTGATTCACTGATCTTTCTGTCAATTCTCATGGTTTTCCGCCTCCCGTCTGTTCTTTTTTCTCTATTATATAGGAAAGAATCCAATGATTCAAGAAGAGTAAAAATGGAATGGTTCAACTCCTTGATTTTTCCCTGGATATGATATATACTGCTAGCATAGATAAAGGGTCTTTTAACTCTAATTTCTTTTCGTTTTAATGGCACCTTTTTCTGGTACATTAATGAAAGGGTATAGTTTTTGTACATTTATACATTTCAAAAAGAATTCTCTCGCATTTTCTATAATTCATGGTTCCCCCATATTTTCAAGCCTTATCCACTATTTTTGTTTAAAAGAGAAATCCCTGATGATCCTTAACAATATAATATACTTACCCAGGCAGCCAGGGGACGTGCTCCCACCCGTTCTGAGTCTTGTCGGAAGGGGTGGTGCTTATGTACGTGACATACAGTGACCTTTTTACCTTTGTTGTAATGATAACAGGTATTATCGCACTGGTTATTCAGATACATAAAAAATAGCCGTCCTGCCCTGGTAAGCTGACGGCTATTTTCTGTTAGTTTTCGCCAGAGCGGGTGAGGTGCATTCACCTTCTGGCTGTCTTGTTAAGTATATTATATGTCAAGTCTTAATATTTGTCAAACTGAAAACCGGCCCCTGCGCCAACAGAGATCGGCCGCGATACCTCCGAAGAGATACCAACGTTCTCACAAAACATATTGTTTCATCTCCGGAGGCAGCCCGCAAGCGAAACGTTCGTTCCCGCTGGTTGTTATTTTTATAGGCATTTATGTGCAAAGCGCACGGAAAGGAAGCCAATATGGCAACAGCTAAAAACTGCCAGGTTTACTCTCACAACGCATGGCCGCTGAATGGGCCGCAGAAAAGGATCTTTACTCTCAGGCAAAGGATGAGTATCGGAAGGTAAAAAGTAACATTTTATCGCCTTCAACTATCCGCAGCTATCATTCACCCAAATATGCCAGGAACGCTTATGGATTTCTGACAGCGGTACTGGCTATGTATCAGCCAAACCTGAAACTTTCTGTCATCTTGCTTCAGGCGATCCCGCCCAATACCCATTAGAATCTTTCCCTGCATCCGGAAGGATTGTAAACTTAAATCCTCTACATTGACAGCCATAGTTAAACGCGGAGTGAAAAACGCTGGGCTTCCACCCTTTCGTTTTCATGATTTACGCCATTACGCAGCCTCGATCATGAACGCCCTCAATGTACCGGATCAGTATATCATGCAACAAGGAGACTGGAAATCTATTCGAGTCTTGAAAGGGATTTACCAGACAACATTACCTGATTACCAAAAGAAATTTTTAGCCAAAACTTCACAGCATTTTACGGAAATAAACGGAGGTATGCAACATGCAGAAGATGGTAATGCAACACGAAATGCAACACAAAATCCAGAAATGCCCTGAAATAGGTATTTTAAGGCTGCGGTCAGTGGGACTCGAACCCACACGGTCGCCCACTGGCACCTAAAACCAGCGCGTCTGCCAATTCCGCCATGACCGCAGAACAAATTTTAAGAGAGGACTCTGTAAACAATGAAAAATGCGCTGCACGAAGTTTTCATTGCAACGAATCAAAAAAGGACAAGCCCTTCGGCTTGTCCAATGAGACATCGGGGATTCGAACCCCGGACAACTTGATTAAAAGTCAAGTGCTCTACCAACTGAGCTAATATCCCATAACCTGGGCTAGGCAGATTCGAACTGCCGAATGCAGGAGTCAAAGTCCTGTGCCTTACCGCTTGGCGATAGCCCAACGTACGCCTTACGGCAGGGTGGATACAGGGATTCGAACCCTGGGCCTCCAGAGCCACAATCTGGCGCGCTAACCAACTGCGCTATACCCACCATACCTTTTATCGGACAACCGATAAAAGAAACGTGCTTGGAGGGATTCGAACCCCCGACCCACGGCTTAGAAGGCCGTTGCTCTATCCAACTGAGCTACAAACACGTATGATGCGCCGACTTCCGACGCGAAGCAGGTGATGAGAATCGAACTCACGTATCCAGCTTGGAAGGCTGGTGTTCTAC
>HHCFR02800__coassemble_1782_pt1 | contig 16938 bp, 19 predicted proteins | sample HHCFR02800__metabat2_high_PE_078 | metagenome-assembled genome bin HHCFR02800
TATCTATGTATTTTCCATATTATTTTCTCCGGTACATACCGCGGAATTCAAATACAAATATTTTTCAGAAAGGATGTTTTTAAATGGACCGTACCACCTATCACGATCAGACAGATCTTCAGAATACGCTGAAGCTCCGGGAGGTTCTTCAGACGCTGCCTGTTTTTGCCCGGGATTATTTTCGTGCCATGGACGCCACCACAACCACGAAAACCAGAATTTCTTATGCTTATGATATCCGTATTTTCTTTCAGTTTCTGATTCACAGCAATCCGACCTTTCATGACCGGACCACCGCTGATTTTACCGTCGATGTGCTGGATCAGGTACAGGCCGTGGATATTGAGGAATATATGGAATATCTGAAGGTCTATAAGGATGCCGGCGATGATTATGTCACCAACGGGGAACGGGGCCTGAAACGGAAAATTTCGGCTCTTCGCAGCTTTTATGTCTATTATTTCCGGCATGAAATGATCAAAACAAACCCCACGGTGCTGATTGATATGCCAAAGATCCATGAGAAAGCCATTATCCGTCTGGATGCCGATGAGGTGGCCCGTCTTCTGGATTATATTGAGCACTGCGGCGATCAGCTGACCGGCCAGAAAAAGGCCTATTACGAAAAAACCAAGGAACGGGATCTGGCGATTGTTACTCTCCTGCTGGGAACGGGTGTTCGGGTATCGGAATGTGTGGGGCTGGATGTGGAGGATGTGGATTTTAATAACAATGCCATTAAAGTCACCCGAAAAGGCGGGAACGAAATGTTTGTGTACTTCGGCCCCGAGGTGGAAAAGGCGCTGAAGCAGTACCTTCCGGTGCGCGAGGGAATCACTCCCGTTCCCGGTCACGAGCACGCTCTCTTCTACTCCACCCAGAGAAAAAGAATCGGCGTACAGGCCGTGGAAAACCTGGTGAAGAAATATGCCAGGGAAATCACCACCACGAAAAAAATTACCCCCCACAAGCTTCGAAGCACCTACGGCACCGCTCTGTATCAGGAAACCGGGGATATTTACCTGGTGGCCGACGTTCTGGGACATAAGGATGTGAATACCACCCGGAAGCATTACGCGGCTATGGACGATCAGAGAAGGCGGATGGCTGCCCGGGCGGTAAAACTGCGGGAGGAGGAATAATTACATTTGGAGAAGGGAGAACACTCTATGAGCATTGCGGCTGAAAATCGCGGACAACTGCTGGATACGCTTCCACCCCTGATCCGGCAGATGACTTCTCAGGAGATGTGGGATACAGATGAAACCGGCCTTTCGCAGGCTGCTGTTTTCTGCGGAAAGAAAATGGTGCTGAAGATAGAAAAGGAAAATTCCACGGCAGATCAGGAATACCATATGCTCTCCTGGCTGCAGGGAAAGCTTCCGGTACCCCGGCTGCTGGCATTTGAACGGAAGGATGGAAGGAATTATCTCCTGATGGAGCGGCTGTCCGGGGAAATGGCCTGCGCGGATTCCTATATGGAAGACCCTGCCCGGCAGGCTGAGGTTCTGTCCAATGGTCTGCGGCTGCTCTGGAGTACGGATATTTCCGGCTGCCCATATCCGGATATGACCAGTAGAAAGCTGAAGCTGGCCCGGGAACGCGTGGAGATGGGACTGGTGTCCATGGAAGACGCGGAACCGGAGACCTACGGCCCCGGCGGCTTTTCCAATCCCCACCAACTGCTCTTCTGGCTGGAAGAACATCAGCCAAAGGAGCATCCGGTACTCTCCCACGGCGATTTCTGTCTTCCCAATATTTTCGGGCGCGGATCGCAGGTGACCGGATTCCTGGATCTGGGACACTGCGGAATTGCGGATCCTTACCAGGATCTGGCACTCTGCTTCCGAAGTTTAAAACATAACCTGGAAGGAAACTACGGCGGCCCGATCCGTTCAAATGGAAATCCGAGGCTTCTGTTTGAAAAGCTGGGAATGGAGCCAGACTGGGAGAAAATCAGATATTATATATTGCTGGATGAGTTGTTCTGAGTTTCCCCGCCTGCAGTCTGCCGGTCCAGATAAACTCTGGATCCGGTGGCCCCTTTCTGGTTCTGATATTTTCCGCTGTAAGGATGAAGTGCCGGACAATCCATCCGGGCAAATACCAGCTGCCCTACCCTTCTGCCCGCACACAGTTCGATGGCACAGCGGTTGGCATTGAAAAGTTCAAGGGTGATCTCTCCGGCAAATCCCGGATCCACCCATCCAGCGTTCTGAATAAAAAGCCCCAGCCGTCCAAGAGAACTTCTACCCTCTACAAAAGCGGTGAGATCGTTGGGAAGCTGAATGGTTTCCATAGTGGTTGCCAGAACAAACTGTCCGGGAAGCAGAAGGTAACGGTCTGTGGTAATGGTTTTGTACCGGATTTCCTCGTTAAGGGTAAGAATTCCCGTGGGGGAATCCTCAACGATACTGAAGGTATTTCCCAGCCGGATATCGACACTGGCCGGCTGAATCTGTTCTTCCTGGACAGGGGAGATTCGAAGAGATCCTTCCCTGAGCATTTTTAGAATGGATTTATCTGATAAAATCATCTGCGGTTTCCTCCACGCTGTTTTGTACTTCTTCCATCCGATCAAAAAGATCATAAATGTACTTACGTATTATCTTACGTACTTTCTTCCACTTATCCTATATCTATTTCGAAGGCATCTTCCTCCGTAATGTAGGACAGGATACCCTTTTCCTTCCATACTTTATAGTGAATCAGATCCGGATGTTCCATCCTCAGTTTCTCCTCCAGCCGCACATTTTCCATATCCCAGAGATCACCGGGACTGGCCGGTTCTATGTCATGCAGCGCCGGATGACTGGTGAGGGTCTTCAGGATCCGGTAGCCCTCCAGATTCCGTTCCAGGTTGGGCCCGAAGGGGTGAAAACCGAAATCCAGATAAATGGACGCGGCCAGCCAGGTATTGGTCTGGGTGGGGATTTTCACGGAGGGATAATGAAGCTGCGCCAGACGATAAAGCGCCTGTGCGATCAGCGGTCTGGCCAGTCCTCTGCCCTGGTACTCCCGGCGGACCGCCACCCAGTGAAGCCAGCCGGCTCCGGAAAGATCTTCAGGTTCGTAGTAGGCAGTGGCCGTAGCCACCTTTTCCCCCGTCTCAGTTTCCACAAAGTACATCCTGCCTGGCAGCTCCTCTTCTCTGCCGCCGTAATAATGCTGCCAGGCCTCAAGCCCTTCCCTGCGGGTGACAAATTCTCTGGCTGAGGTCTCAATGGCAATCCATTCCTCCTCATCCCCCGGCTGAAAAGTGGAAAAATGAAATCCCTCCGGCAGCGGCAGGGGCCGGAAAGCTTCCGGGTGATTGTTTTCCAGTATCAGTTCATAATATTTCAATGCGGAATCGTTATTGTCCGGCAGGCGTCCCAAAGGATGCCGGACGGCAGGAAAAATTTTCATCTGTAAGCACCTCCTCAAAAAGGTCATTATGCAAAAACAGCTTCCCATATTACCGGGATCGTGCTATGATCCTTTATATGATACAAAAAACGGGGAGAAAAATCAATGGAACAGAAAAAGCGATATGAACTGATTGACGGAATCCGGGGATTGGCCATGGTGAATATGGTGATTTTCCATTTCCTGTATGATGTGTTTATCATTTACGGAAGAGATCCGGGCTGGTATGGCCGGACGGGGAGCCATCTGTGGCAGCAGGGGATCTGCTGGACATTTATTCTGGTATCCGGGTTTTCCTGGCGTTTTGGAAAAAAGAACAGTATTCGCCGGGGAATTTTCCTGAATCTTTGCGGTCTTGTGATCACAGTGGTGACCGGGCTGGCAGTTCCGGGGCAGGCAGCCATTTTTGGTATTCTCAATTTTCTGGGCTGCGCCATTCTTCTGATGGCCTTGCTTGACCGCTGGGCAGACAGAATTCCTCCGGCGGCAGGTCTTGTGGGAAGTATGCTGTGCTTCTTTCTGCTGCGCCATATCAATACGGGAACCCTGGGGATTGGCGCGCTGTCTGTTTCCACCCCGAGAATTGGCCGCTATCCGTCGCCTCTGGCGGCGGTACTGCCCACGGTGCTGGGATTCCCTGACCTGGCATTTTCGTCCAGCGATTATTTTTCGCTGCTTCCCTGGTTTTTTCTGTTTGCAGCCGGATATTTCCTTTATCCGCTGCTGATGAGATCCGGACGGATCCGGGAGATCCTTTCTGTCAGGATCCCCCTGTTGTCTGCCTGGGGAAAATACAGCATCTGGGTGTATCTGGCACATCAGCCGCTGTGCATGGGGATTTGTATGCTTTTGATGGGAGGGTTCTGACCTGGGGATTCGGATCTCAGTGATGGAATCCCTTCATCATCTCTCCCAGCTCCTTTTGCTGCTCCCGGTAGAAATCCAGCATCTTTCCTTTGACGACTCCCGTCCGTTCCAGTTCTTCCAGACGATGGCAGAATTTCCGGTAAGCCTCTGTGGCTGTATCCTTATAATTGTTTTCCGCTTCCAGCCTGACTTTCTGAGACAAGGCTTCCAGCTCTTTGTTCTTTTTCTGAAAAAGAAACATCTGATTTCGCTCCTCTCAAGCGGACTTCAGTCCTTCAGCTTCTCCGCAAAGAAATCCTCAATTATTTTCCACATCTGGCGCTGGAAAAACTGCCGGTCCGCGTGATCCGCTTCCTCAATGGCCAGGAGGGTTACATCGTTTCCCTTTGCCTCCAGGGCGTCATGGAGGATTTCCCCTTGCTGAAAGGGTACCGTGTGATCATTCATGCCATGCAGAATCAGAAATGGCGGTGCATCCTCCGTTACATAGCTGACCGGGCAGGCCTTCAATGCTTCCTCCATGTGAAGCGCCGCGTTCATACCGATCAGCAGAGATTCCGGCGCGGCCTGCATATCTCTGGGAATATCCACGGGCATCTTTGTCACATCTGTGGGAACGTACCAGGGGCAGGCTGCCTGTACCTCACTGGAGTACTCCAGGTAATCTCCCTGATCAAAAGCTTTCTCCTTTCCCGTCAGTGCTGCCATGGCAGTCAGATGACCGCCGGCGGATTCTCCCATGACGCCCATTCGTTCGGGATCCAGATGATATCTGGCGGCATGGGCCCGCAGATACCGGATGGCGGCTTTTACATCCATCAGCTGTGCCGGAAACTTTGCCTCGTTGCTGGTCCGGTACTGAACGCTGGCCACCACGAAACCACACCGAGCCAGCTCGGTAAGGTACGCCAGGTGGGCACAGGTACTCATTTCCAGCCAGCCCCCTCCGCAGATCCATACAATACCGGGAACCGGCTTAGCGGCCTCCCGTGGGAAGATAATATCCATTTTCAGATCCTGCGTGATATGGCCGCACCAGCCGGGAACCTGGGCGAAGGTTACATTGGTATTTACCATATACTGTGGTTCTTTTACGTCAATATGAATTGTTTTTTTCATGATGATACGCTCCCTTCTGTTTATGAACTGTCTTTTTGAAACTCTATGGATTATTGTACACAAAAAAAATATTTTTGTCGATTATTTCTACAAAAAAGAGAACCGAAAAGTGATTGACGGCCAGGGAAAGCCGTTTCGCTTTCGATTCCCTTTTTACAAAATCATAAAGGACTGGGAAAATCCGGAAAGTTGATCCGGAAAGTTTATTCTGTTGTGTCCGTGCTTCCTGTATCAGTACCTGTGGTATCGCTTCCCGTATCAGTGCCGGAAGTCAGGGAGGTGTCAGTATCCGTATCGGTACCGGAATCTGAGGTACTGCTGTCTGTGCTGTCATCTATCAGTGAATCGGAAGTACTGTCTGTACCGGTATCAGATTCCAGAGAATCAGTAGTGCTGTCGGTTGCAGTGTCGCTGCTGCTGGCTGTGGTATCGGTACTGTCGCTGGAATCTGTATCACTGCTGTAGCTGCTGTCAGATTCCTCATCCTCACTGCTGTATGTGTCGCTGTCATCGCTGTCGCTGCTGTAGCTGCTGTCCGTACTGCTGGAATCATCCTCACTGCTGCATGCAGTGACGGCCGCGCCGGCAATGGTCATTGCACCAATCAGTCCCAAAACCTGCAAATATTTTCTCTTCATTAAAATGTCACTCCTTTTTTCTGGTTTGCATGATACTGCTGCATTTCCCCTCTCTCCCTTACGGGATGTAAAAATTCTACAGAAAAAATGTGATCATTTCGGGAAGATCATGTGTTTTTTCGTTGAGAATTCTGTGAACACCTCAACTGTCAGGGCTTTGAAATATAATTCCATGGATTGATATAGGATCCGTTTTCCATGATGCTGAAGTGCAGATGCGGACCGGTGGAAATCCCGGTGGAACCCACATAGCCAATTACATCGCCTGCCTGCACGGTTTTACCTGTGGATAAGCCGGAAACAAAGCTGCTCATGTGCATGTAAACGGATACCAGGCTTGAGCTGTGACGCACTTTCACATAATTACCCATACTGGAGTTATAACCGTATGCAATAACAGTGCCGCTGGAGCAGGAAAGAATCTCCGTACCCTGGGGCGCAGCCATATCAATCCCGTTATGATAAGTGGAAGCGCCGGCCGTGGGACTCTTCCGGTAGCCGAAATCACTGCTGATTCGGGTATATCCCGGACAGGGCCATACATAGTCAGGCGCTTCCTGGTCCGGATCCCATGCGCCTGTCTCATCCACATAATAGCTGCCGATCCAGGCGTTGGTATCCATGGCACCTCCGGAGGAAAAGTGATACCAGTCGCCGTTCAGCTGTTTCCATGTATTGGCTGCCATGGCACCGCTGTCTTCCAGGTAATATGTGGCGCCTCCGATGGTCTGAAGACCGGTGAGCATATGGCCGGATCCGTCCAGGAAATACCAGACGCCGCCGATCTGTCGCCATCCGGTAAGCATATGACCGGATCCGTCCATGTAATACCAGATTCCTTTCATCTGCTGCCACCCGGTGGTCATTTGACCGGAATCATTCAGGAGATACCAGATACCGCCAATCTGCTGCCATCCGGTAAGCATTCTGCCGGAACCATTCATGTAATACCAGCAGCCGTTCAGATACTGCCACCCGGTGAGCATCCTGCCGCTGCCGTCCATATAGTACCAGCTGTCACCGATTTCCTGCCATCCGGTGAGCATCTGACCGGAACTGTTCATATAGTACCAGCAGCCGTTCAGATACTGCCACCCGGTGAGCATCTGGCCGCTGCCATTCAGATAGTACCAGCAGTTTCCAATCTGCTGCCACCCGGTAAGCATCTGTCCGCCGGCAGTCATATAATACCAGGTATCGCCCACTTTCTGCCATCCGGTGGTCATATGACCGGAGGTATCCATATAGTACCAGCTGCCGTTGATATACTGCCATCCGGTAAGCATCTGACCGGAACCATTCAGGTAATACCAGGATGCGCCAATAAGATTCCATCCGGTTACCATATAACCGGAACCGTCGAAATAATACCAGGAACCGTCAATTTTCTGCCAGCAGGAGGCGGGATAAGAACCGTCTCTGTTCTGCCACCACCATCCGTTACTGTTCTGCTGCCATCCCGGTGTATGCCAAATAACGGAGGTATTCCATCTTCCGCTGGCGTCAAGATAGCATTGATCCACCCAGGAAGAAATTACCTTGCTTCCGTCCTTCTGCAGATAGTACCAGCCATCGGCAAGCTGCAGCCATCCTGTGACCATGTATCCGTTCCGATCAAAATAGTAGTTTTTCCCCTCTATGGTTTTCCACGTATTCTGAAGAAAAGATCCGTCGGAATTCTGCCAGCGTCTGCCTTTCTCATCGGTTATCCATCCTTCTTTCAGTTCTTCCGGCTGTTCCTGGGAATCATCGGTTTCATCCTCCTGGATGTCGTTCGGATTTTCCGGTTCATCCTGGTCCTGGGAGCTTTCCTGCCCCTCAAGGCTTTCAGCTTCTTCCTGATTTTCCGATTCTGTAAGATTTACCTGCTCCTGTTGATTTTCTGAATTTTCCGGCATTTTCTCTTCAGGATTTACCTGCTCTGGCTGCTCTTCCGGAGCAGAGCTCTCATCTTCGGATAAGTCACCGGTATCGGTCAGGATCGCAGTTTCCGTTTCTTCTTCCAAAGCCGGACCGGCAACGGGAATCTCTGTCTGGCTGCCCGGCTGCATAGCCGCAAAAGCCGCGGTATTGGGGGTCAGCGCGACAACAGCCGCCAGACCCAGTGCGTAAAATGATTTCCTTTTCATATTGTACCTCTCAAAAATCAGCAGAATGTATTTTCGTCCATGATAATGGTGAACGGTCCGTCATTGACCAGGGATACTTTCATATCGGCTCCGAAACGCCCGGATTCCACAACAGGGACAACCCGGCGGGCCTGGTCAATCATGTATTCGTAAAGCTCCTGGGCAAGACCGGGAGGTCCGGCTTTGAAAAATCCTGGGCGGTTTCCCTTCCTGCAGTCTGCATAAAGTGTAAATTGCGAGACAAAAAGCAGTTCGCCCTCTACATCCGCAAGTGATAGATTGGTTTTTCCCTGGGCGTCCTCAAAGATTCTGAGAGACAGGAGCTTTTTCAGATACTGGTCGGCCACTGCGTGGGTATCTTCACCGCCTACGCCGACAAATACCAACAGCCCTTTTCCGATGCTTCCTACGATTTCGTCCTCCACCGTCACAGATGCGGAAAGCACCCTCTGTATCAGTAATTTCATTGGTTCCTCCATTTTGTTACGGGCAGCGCCGTAATTTTCGTATGCCTCAACAGGCCTGATGAACACAATTATATCACAGATTACCGGATTGGAAACAATTATATAACGGATTTTTTACGATTTTTCACCGGTTTTTCAATTTTTCGTAATTCTTTCTTTCCTTTTTCCACTTATCAAGGTATAATAACCGCGAATACGGTTAAGCGATTTCTGCGGAACCGCAGGAAGGTGCCGCGGCAGCGGCGGAAAACAAATGAACCCCAAAGGAGATGTATAGCCCATGAAGTTGCAGCAGCTGATGAGTTATGTGAGACGAGCCATTGATGATTACGGAATGATTGAGGACGGAGACCGGATTGCGGTGGGAATTTCCGGAGGAAAAGACAGCCTGACCCTTCTCTATGCGCTGGCAGGGCTGAAACGGTTTTACCCTCATCCGTTTGAACTGGAGGCTATAACAGTGGATCTGGGTCATCCGGGATTTGACGTGACGCCTGTCAGGAAGCTTTGTGAAAGCATGGAAATCCCCTATACCGTGGTAAAAACGGAGATTGCCCAGATTATTTTTGAGGAGCGCAAAGAGTCAAATCCCTGTTCTCTGTGTGCGAAGATGCGCAAAGGCGCGCTTAATGACGCCATCAAAAAGGCAGGCTGCAACAAGGTGGCCTACGCCCATCACAAGGACGATATGATCGAGACCATGCTGCTCTCCCTGATTTTTGAAGGAAGGTTCCATTCCTTTTCACCGAAAACGTACCTGGACCGGATGGATTTGACGGTGATCCGCCCAATGATGTACGTTTCGGAGTACGACGTCCGTGGATTTACCGCGAAATACCAGCTTCCCGTCATCAAAAGCCCCTGCCCGGCAGACGGATACACGAAGCGGGAATACGCGAAAAATCTGGTGCGCCAGCTGAATCAGGAGCATCCCGGCGCCCGGGAGCGCATGTTTGCCGCCATTTTGCGAGGCGATATCAAAGGATGGCCGAAGCCTGTCAGATAAGGATCAGAATCCTGTGAAATAAAAAGCTGCCGTATGAAGTTATCTCATACGGCAGCCGAAGCCATCAGTAAATCGGTTTCTTATATCCCTTCTCCTTCTGCTGAATCGCTTTCAGGATCAGTTCAATGGTTCCGTCAATTCCCATCTTTCCGCTGTCAATGCTGAGATCGTAGGAATCCACATCGCCCCACTTTTTACTGGTATAGTAGTTGTAGTAGCTGGAACGCTTTTTGTCCGCTTTCTGGATCTTATCCTTGGCCTTTGCATCTGTGAGATCATACAGCTTCGCAATTCTGCGGATCCTGGTCTCCAGGCTGGCGTGAATAAAGACACTGAGACAGTTATCAAAATCTGCCAACGCGTAATCGGCGCACCGTCCGATCATGATGCAAGGTCCCTCGGAAGCGATTTTCTTTATCGTCTCAAACTGTGCAAGAAAAACCTTCTGATTGATCGGCATATCGGAAAAAGCGGAAGAAGAATAGCCGAAGGAATACGTATCCATGACCAGAGAGTACAGGAAACTGTTAGTGGGCTTTTCGTCGTGGTTTTCAAAAAGCTCCTGGCACATGCCGCTGTCTTTTGCAGCCCTATCCAACAGCTCTTTATCGTAACATTTGATTCCCAGCTCTTCTGCAAGGGCCCTGCCGATCTGACGGCCGGCGCTTCCGTACTGCCTTCCGATGGTAATCACGGTTTTTGTCTCCATACAAAACCCCTCCCTTTCACGAAAATCTTATAAAAACTATTATAGAATATTTTCGTCAAAATGTATAGTCTCTATTTTCTAAAATTTTTTAATAACTGTGTGAAATATTCGGGCAAAGGCGCTTCAAATTCCACATATTCTCCGGTGGAAGGATGGAGGAATCCCAGCGTCATGGCATGCAGGCACTGCCCCTGAAGCCGGAAGGGCTGCTTTCCCGAAGGTCCATAGACCTCATCTCCCAGCAGCGGGTGACCGATAGATGCCATGTGAACGCGGATCTGATGGGTACGGCCTGTTTCCAGACGGCATTCGATGTATGTGAAACGGCCAAACCGCTCCAGCACCCGGTAGTGGGTAACCGCCGTCTTGCCGTTTTTTTCATTGACCGCCATTTTCTTCCGGTCCACCGGGTGGCGCCCGATGGGGCGGTCGACGGTACCCTCATCTTCCTTCAGGTTATTCCAGACGATGGCCCGGTAGCTCCTGGTAATCGAATGTTCCTTCAGCTGCTGTGCCAGGCTCTGATGTGCCTGATCGTTTTTGCAGATGACAATGGCACCGGTGGTATCCCTGTCGATCCGGTGAACGATTCCCGGGCGCATGACTCCGTTGATACCGGAGAGATTTCCCTGGCAGTGATACATCACCGCGTTGACCACCGTGTTGGTGTAATGCCCTGCAGCCGGGTGTACCACCATACCCTTGGGCTTATTGATGACCAGCACATCGGAATCCTCGTAAAGGATATCCAGGGGGATGTTTTCCGGGAGAATGTCCGGAAGCTGCGGATCCGGAACGATAACCAGCACCTGATCCTCCGGCTGCAGCCGGTAGTTTGCCTTGACGGGACGGCCGTTGACGGTAATCTGTTCCTCCCGGATCAGTTTCTGCAGAAAAGACCGGGACTGGTCGGGCATCTGCTGTGCCAGATACCGGTCAATTCTGCTGTCCGCGTCCTCTGAAAGCACTTCAAAGTTTATCTGTTTCATCCGCGTCCTCCTGTCCTCTGCGGCTCTGGAAAGAGAAATCTTCCTCCCGGTACACAAACAGAATGCAGATCATCAGCGATACAAAGGAAAGTACCACATAAATATCCGCCACATTAAAAATGGGGAAATCTATCAGCGAAAAATAAAAGAAGTCCACCACATAACCCAGACGGATCCGATAGATCAGATTGCCCAGCGCCCCGGAAACCAGAACCACCGCAGTAATATGCAGCGGCATATACCGTTTGATTTTCGGAAGCCGGATATAGACCCATACCGCCGCCGCCAGAAAAATGGCGGTGAGGATCACAAACAGCCAGATCTGGTTCTGCAGCAGCCCGAAAGCAGCGCCCCGGTTCTCCAGATATTGCAGCTGGAAAACGCCCGGAATCAGAGTAATACTCTCCTGTCCGGCCAGATGCCGGACAGCCAGGGATTTGGTCCACTGATCCAGCCCCACAAGAACCGCCACCCCGATGATCGCGAAAAGGACGTAAATTCCGTTTTTTTTCTTATTCTCCATCGATCAGATCTCCATTGATAAAATTCACGGCCTCGATGATTTCCGCGTCTGTCACTGCGTCATCAATCACAGCCTGACCGATTTTTTTCAGAAGAATGAAACGGATCTGTCCGTTGGCCATCTTTTTGTCCGATTTTGTGGCACGCAAAATCTCCTCTGCTGTGAGCCCGTCAAAGAAGATAGGCAGATCAAAGCCCACGTTCATATCGCGGATTTCATAGAATTCTTCTGTGGACAGATAACCTCTCCTGAAAGAAATATAGGCAGCCGCCACAGTACCCAGTGCCACGCAGTGGCCGTGCAGCAGCTGGAAATCTTTCAGTTTTTCGATGGCATGGCCCACCGTGTGTCCCAGGTTTAAGATAGCCCGCTCGCCCTTTTCGGTGGGGTCACTCTCCACCACAGAAGATTTGATCTGGCAGCACTTCTGGATCATTTTTGCCAGTACGGCCCCGGTGCGGTCCATAATAGGCTCCATGTGATTGATAATCCATTCATAAAATGCGCCGTCCCGGATCAGAGCAGTTTTCAGCACCTCACCCATACCGCTGGCAAACTGATCCGCGTCCAGGGTTTTCAGTACCTCCATATTCATATAGACAAGACGGGGTTGGTGGAAGGCCCCCACCATGTTTTTGTACTGATCGAAATCCACTCCTGTTTTTCCGCCCACACTGCTGTCCACCTGAGCCAGAAGCGTGGTGGGAATCTGGATGAAATCCACGCCTCTCAGATAGGTGGCCGCCGCAAAACCGGTCAGATCCCCCACAACACCGCCGCCCAGAGCAGCCAGAAGATCCTTTCTGGTATACCGGTGCTCTATCAGAAAACGGTACAGGTCCTGTACGATATTCAGATTTTTGGAAGCCTCTCCCTCAGGAAAGACGAACACATCCACATGGAGCCCTGTGCGTTCCAGTTCCTGGCACACGGCTTTCTGATAAAGCGTTCCTACCCGGCTGTCCGTTACCACACAGATCCGGCTGCCCGCCGGCTTCAGGCTTTTGATTTCTTCAGAAAGTCCTGAAAAATGATTTTCCCACACAATAGAATAGTCAAATACACCTTCCCGGTGTACTCTTATCCGTTTGCTCATACTGATGTCCTCCACTGATTTTCTGCGTTTATTACATTATACATAACGGCTGATCAGGATGCTGCACCGCCCTTTTTTGGTGGTGCCCAGGGCTTCCTCAAACCGAAACTTGCCATATCCCCGGACGGAAACCACGTCGCCGTTCTTCAGAGGGTGCCCGTTGGATACCGTCATCCGGCCGTTGACAAAGACCTTTCCGCCCTCAATCAGTCCCAGCATACTGCTGCGGGAAGAAGAAAAGGCCAGAGCAATAACGCTGTCCAGGCGTACGGATGCCACCGTTCCCCGGATGGACTGAAACTGCGGGCGCGGCAGATCCTCCGCCTGGGTGATCTGTTGTACAATGACGCTGGTGTGCCGGATCCGGGTGACGTTCTCCTCCAGAAATTCCCGCATCCTGCTGTGGCAGAAAACGTATGCCTCCTGCTGGCGTACCAGAATGTCGCCCAGCATGGCCCGTTCAATCCCCAGATGCACCAGGGCGCCCAGATAATCCCGGTGCGTCAGCGGCTCGGAAAACTTTCTGGACAAAGGTTCAATCCTGAGACAGGCAAGGGGGTAGGGAATATCTGCTTCATAAGAAAGAGCATCAGGAAGAAATGCTGCTATCTGACGCTCTGCTCCTTCATAGCCTCCGAAGAAGCGGACAGATGCGCCCAGCTCCTCCGGTTTCAGGCTATGTACAATATTCTGTTCATTCAGATCCAGAAAATCTGAAAATGTCACATAATCTCTCTGATATGCAGTTCTGGCCAGATCCTGAATCCGCTTCTTAAGCAATATCTCTTCTTTTTCCATAGCCGTCTCAGAATCCTGTCCGTACTGACGGCACATCAAAGGCTCCGCTGAGGATCTCCTGGAAATCCCCTGTAATCTCCACATTGGCAGGAGTCAGGATGAAAATGTAGCTGGATACCTTCTGAAGGCTTCCGCCGATGGAATAGCAGGCGCCGGAAGAAAAATCGATGATTCTCTGGGCCACATCCACATCGATGCCTTCCAGGTTCAGAACCACTGTACAGCGGTCAATAAGCGTATCCGCGATATCGCGGGTATCCTCCATGGAAGAGGGCTTGATGACACAGACTTCCATATTTCCTCCGGAAATCTTCCGACCCCGCATGGGAGTGATTTTGGAAGAAGATGTGGCGCTGGCTTTCGGCTGGCGGGCCGGCTTCGGCGCTGAGGCTGCAGCAGAAGTTTTCGCTGCCTTCACTTTTTTGGCAGGTGCGGGTTCCTCATCATCCTCGTCATCGAAATCGTCCTCCAGTTTTTTGAAGAAACGGCGTTTCGGTTTTTCTTCGTCCATGGCTTCCAGCTCATCGTCATCGAAGAACTCGTCGTCATCGTCAAAATCATCATTTAACCGGATCGCATCCAAAAATTTGTCTAAAACACTCATTTTATACTATCTCCTATCTGTTTTCTGCGGAATAATCCCGCGCTCCGAAGATGCCCGTTCCCACACGGACCATGGTTGCGCCTTCTTCCACCGCAACCTCATAATCATTGGTCATTCCCATACTCAGAATATCCATATCCACATTATTCATGTTTTTGCCTTTGATGTCAACACTTAATTGTCTAAGAGCAGCAAAAACCGGGCGGTTTTCTTCCGGGTTCTCCACAAAGGGAGCGATGGTCATAAGCCCCCGGATCTTTACATGAGGCAGTCCGGCAATCTCTTCGATCAGCGGAAGCGTTTCTTCCAAAGAAACACCGAATTTTGATTCCTCCTGGGCCACATTCACTTCGATCAGAACAGGGATCACCCGGTTATGCCTGGCACCCTCCTGTTCGATAGTTTCCGCCAGCCGCAGCGAATCCACCGAATGAATCAGCGCCGCTTTGTCGGCAATGTATTTTACCTTGTTCCTCTGCAGATGGCCGATCATGTGCCAGCTGAGATCCTTGGGAAGCTCCTCATATTTGGCGCAGAGTTCCTGAACTTTGTTTTCCCCGAAAACCGTCTGCCCCGCTTCCATGGCCTCCCGGATCATGGATACGGGCTTTGTTTTGCTGACGGCAATCAGCGTCACATCTTCCGGGCTTCTGCCGCTTCTCTGGCAGGCTTTCCGGATTCGTTCCTGCACTTCTTCCAACTGTGTGCGTATCATGAAAAATACACTCCTTTTCTTTTTATCAATGAAAATATTCCTGTTTCCCGGGATCCGGGATCAGTTAATCAGAATATCATCCTCTTTGACCGTACTTCCGTCCCTGACAATATGGTCATACTGGGCAATTCCATAACTGGTACCCGTCTCCACAATGCAGTATTCATCATTCTGATCGATGATGGATACCTGACGGAAAACCGCATATCCGCGGTTTACGGAATAGACGCCTTCCAGCGGGCTGGTATCCTCCACGGTAAACGTATCCTGGGAATCCGGCTTTATGATCACATCTCCTTCCTGGAAGGTTGATGTGTCCACATAATAGTTTTCCTCGTCCTCGTCATAGATAACTGCCTCCACAAATTCCGCTGTAGGATCTTCGCCCTCCCCCTGCTCCACCACCTTGTTGAATCCGGCTGTGCCGTCTTCTTCGCTGTAAGTCACATAATCTTTTGGAATCACATAGAATTCCTTAGTGACAATGGCGCTCAATGGAACCTTCAGTCCCGTCTGGGTATTGGTGACAAGCTCCACATCCAGAAAACGCTCCTGAGCGTAGCGGATCATACCGCTGGTAAAGGAAATCTTTGCGTAATAATTGCCGTCCGCGTCGGTGACAATGGTGAAATTGCCGGTCTGGGTAGTGTTGTCTTTCAGAAAATTCACCTTGATGGTTTCTCTCCCCGACAGCTGTACCGTCTGCTCCGCGGTCAGGGGAATCAGAATGGACCAGTCCTCACTGGTAATCAGCTTGTACACCTGATCGCCGGCCTCTACCTGACGGGAGGTGGAAAGACTCTGTTTCCGGTAACTCCTGCGGTCAAACAGATCCGGAGAGAGCGTATCCTCTGTCACGTCTTCATATCCATCGATGGAGTACAGGATCACGCCGGCCTGATCTGCGGTATACACCGTACTGCCATTGACAGACTGCGGCACATTTCCGGATTCATCTGCCTGGATACCGGTATACTGCAGGATGGAGCCTTCCAGCTCATATTTGAAATTGTAGGTGTCATAAAAATTACTGTCACTGTAGTAAGATGCAAAATTGGCCATGGACAGGCGGAGATCCGCGTAATCTGCCTCATCCAGCTGTGCTACGGCCGCTTCCTGCTGCTGGGTTCCCAGCGTATAAACCACGCCGGATTTTGCCACTTTGGAATTCTCCCGGGCATAATACGTGATATAGCCGGAACCGGCGGAAGTCACTACCTGCTCATTTCTGAGGGCCATCGCGGTGTAGGTCTGATTCTTGGAAAGCGGTCCCGCCGTCACCTGATAGACGGTGATGTGATCCGCTGTCAGATAAAGCAGGATGGATATGATCATATATACAAAAAGCGCCCCGAAAATAAAGGTGCCTATGTTAAAAGGAATCCGTCCGGCAAAAGCACCGGAAAGATGCTTCAGTTTCCTGAGATTCCTCCATACTTTTCTGTCAGACAATGAGACACTCCCCTTCTGGAATCTGCCGTGGATTTCCGGTACCCCGGCATCCTTCTCCGCTCCATTCCCCGGTGGAGCCGGAAGGTATCCAATTACTCATATGCCTGTATTGTACCATTCCTGCAGGCATTTCTCAAGTTATAAATTAAAAGTTACAAATTTTTTGCAAATTTTATACATAAAGCAGCGCAATCCGGGAATGATAACAACGAGGAAAAAACAGGAGGTGCTTCAATGGGTACAAGAGGACTGGATTATGCCGCACTGGCGATTGTGATTATAGGAGCAGTCAACTGGGGGCTGATCGGATTTTTCCGTTTCGATCTGGTTGCGTTCCTTTTCGGAAATATGTCCTGGATTTCCAGAATTGTGTATGCCCTGGTGGGCTTATGCGGACTTTATCTGCTCACCTTTTTCG
>HHCFR02800__coassemble_1797_pt1 | contig 16782 bp, 11 predicted proteins | sample HHCFR02800__metabat2_high_PE_078 | metagenome-assembled genome bin HHCFR02800
GCCTCGGACTGCATCTCAGTTACCTGAACTTCCTGTCCGAAGATGTTCTTTCTTCCCTGGGTCGCCCACTCATCCGTAGCCTCTGCCATAACAGATGAGGGAGTAATCGGGTAAATGGCTGCTACGTCCGAATATGCGTAGGACGCATGAGCGGCAGCATGATTACCATCCATGGTTTTCATTTTTCTTGCCATTTGTTTATTCCTCCTTGATTTGAATTAAAAAACATTATTTTAACCCTGTGAATTATTATAACACGCTTTCCGAATCCTGTCTATTTTTTGGGGCAAAATACTGAAATGTTTTTGATAAAAAACAAGGCAAATACCTGCCTGGCGGCGTTTTGCCCTGCCAGGGCGCCACAGAGAAAAAGATCCGGGAACAGGAGGTATTTTTCCTCTCCCGCTTCCCGGATCTTCGAATTTATTCGTGCCGCTGTTTTTTTACAATATCCGCCATGGCCTGCCATTTTTCTTCCATATCCTTCACCAGCTTCAGCTGGGTACGGGTACGGTCCAGGTTGTGGTCCGGATAATGAATTTTGAAGTAGGTATCCCCCTCCAGATAATCGGTGAGAAAGCGCATGCCACATTCCAGCGTCATGATCTTCGCTCCCATGGGAAGGGTCTCCACCTCTTTCGCCGTAAGGGCGCCCCGGCAGCCTTCCATAAAGCCGTCAAAATACGCTTCAAACAGGTTCAGATCACAGGATACCTTCGTCAGGTCTTTCTCATCCTCCAGAGCCGTGCTGGCGCCGAACCGGATGGCATCGCCGAAATCATGGGCGGCAAACCCCGGCATCACGGTGTCCAGGTCGATGACACAGATGGCCTTTCCGGTTTCCCGGTCAAAAAGGACATTGTTCAGCTTGGTATCGTTGTGCGTTACCCTGAGGGGCAGCTCTCCGGCTTCCAGCAGGTCGCCGAAGAAATGGCAGTCCCGCTCCCTTTCCATCACGAAGCGGATCTCCTCCTGCACCCGGGCGGCCCGTCCCATCACATCTGCCTCCACAGCTTTCCGGAATTTGGCGAACCGGTCCACGGTATTGTGGAAATTGGGAATCGTCTCGTGCAGCTCCTTGGCGGGAAAATCCGCCAGGAAATACTGGAAATTTCCAAAGGCGTAGCCGCTCTGTTTAAAATCCTCCGCGCTTTCCGCCTTGTCAAAGCTGGCAGAATCTGTAATGAAGGGATACACCCTCCATCCATGGCCCGTCTCATCCCGGTAATAGGGATGGCCGTCCACCGTGCGGATCACCTGAAGGGTCTCACGGTCGGGATTTCCGCCCTGGAGACGGATTTTCCCGGCAATAAAGCTGGTTACCCGCTCAATGTTCTCCATCAGCTGATCCTGATCGCGGAAAATCTCCCCGTTGATCCTCTGAAGAATATACTGGACTTCCTTTCCATCCTCCCGAAACGTCAGCCGGTAGGTATCGTTGATATGACCGCTGCCGTAGGGCACCGCTTCCAGCAGTTCTCCCGCAAACGGGAACTTTTCAAGTACCTGATAATTTTCAAATTCTGCCATCTCTGCATTTACCCCCATAAATTTTCCGGGTACAGGCCCTCCGCCTTCAGTCTGCGGATGGCGGCCTCCACCACCGGTTTGTCTTCTTTATAAGTAACTCCGTACCATCTGTCTGTGGATTTCAGAACCTTCACGTCAGCTTTTCCTTCCTTCAGAAGCTCATCCACCACAAAGGGGAGGAAATACTCTCCCTTCAGCGGATTTGTCTTCAGGGCATCCTTCAGGAACGGTTCAAAACGGTTTTTCAGCTCTGTAAGCATGCTCTCGGTAAATCCCCACATATTCATGGAAACCGTGCTTCCCTCCGGGATCTCTGTCCAGGTAGCGCCGTCATCCTCTGTGTAGGCGGTCACATCTCCTCTGCGTTCAATGTGCGTTCTCTCATGAATGTCCACCAGATAACCGTTCTCATCGGTCTCGCACACGCCTCTGGCCACATGGCCGTTCTCGGTGAGGGTGTTCTCCAGAATATATCCCACCATGGTGTAGTGATACTTCTCGTCATCCTGATGGGTGGTGAGGAAATCATAGATCACCTGGAACGCGTGGCTTCCATAATAATCATCCGCGTTGATCACCGCGAAGGGCGCGTCCACACAGCCCAGACAGCTCAGTACCGCGTGGCCGGTTCCCCAGGGTTTCACCCTTCCCTCCGGAACCTGATAGCCTTCCGGAATATTGTTGAGATCCTGGAACACATAGGAAACTTCCATGATCTGGCTGATTCTGTCGCCGATTCTCTCCCGGAAATCTTTTTCATTTTCTTTTTTGATGATAAATACAACCTTCTCAAATCCGGCCTTTTTCGCGTCATACAGGGAAAAATCCATAATGATATGTCCCTGCGGATCCACCGGATCGATCTGTTTGAGTCCGCCGTAACGGCTTCCCATTCCTGCTGCCATAATTACTAACACTGGTTTTTTCATCTGCTTTTCCTCCCTGATTCCGGGCCGTTGCGGCGCCATTTTCCTGAAAGGCCGCCGTCCCCCGGTTTGTCTACCACTTTCATGATAAAGGATTTCAAACGCTTTGCCAACTGTTTTGTCTTCGTTTTTGCGTTTTCATTATAAGCCCTGTTTTCGCAAAAATATTTATATTATATCCGACATAATTTGCACAATCGTCCGTTTTTTCTTTATTTGCCCCCTTTTCATATACAGCGTTTGGTAGTATACTTAGGACAGGATGCAAAGGAGGTGGTCTCATGGCATACTGTCCCATCCGTCTGGCGGTAGATCTGGATGTGGAAGAAATCATCACCGTTCACTATTTTGAATACAGAAATGATTTCTCCTTCGAAGGGGAGTCCCACGATTTCTGGGAATTTCTCTGCGTGGACAAAGGCGAAGTTCAGGTCCGCGCCGGTACGGAGACGTACCTGCTGAAGAAGGGGGAGATGATTTTCCACAAACCCAACGAGTTTCACAGTGTAATGGCCACCGGTCAGTCCGCGCCGAACCTGGTGGTGATTTCCTTCTCCTGCCGCTCGGAAGCCATGCGTTTTTTTGAAAACGCGCTTCTGACCATCGGAGAGGAGGAGCGAAACCTTCTGGCCGGTATTCTGTCGGAAGCGAAGCAGGCGTTTCTTCCGCCCTTCGACAATCCGTATCTGACCAGGATGGAACGGGCCACGCCTGCCTCCTTCGGTTCGGAGCAGCTGATCAAGAATTATCTGGAACAGCTTCTGATCGGACTTCTGAGAAAACAGCTGAAACCGGAGGCCGTCCGCCAGCTGACCAAGACCAACAAGCTTCGCAGCGACCTGGAAACCTATCACCGTATTCTGGAATATCTGGAAGCGCATCTGCGGGAGAAGGTTACCATTGAACAGATCTGCGAGGACAATCTGATCGGAAGATCTCATCTGCAGAAAATTTTCCGTACCCGCCAGCAGTGCGGCGTCATCGACTATTTCTGCAGCATGAAGATTTCAGCGGCCAAAGAGCTGATCCGAAGCAATGAGATGAATTTTACCCAGATCGCGGATTACCTGGGCTATACCTCCATCCACTACTTCTCCCGCCAGTTCAAGAAACTGACGGGGATGACGCCTTCCGAATATTCTTCATCCATCAAGGCGCTTTCCGACTGAGAAGCCGGATCCACCGCAGAAAGGCACAGACGTTTCTGCGCAGGCGGCCGGAGAGACTGCCGGCCATTCATTGTAACAGTTCAGTCTTCCGGCTTCACTGTCACAAAAGCAGTGGAAGGCTGAACTGTAACCATTCATTAACTTAACTATGCAAGGGGGATCAGAAAGTATGAGAATTATCAAAACGAAAGATTATCAGGACATGAGCCGCAAGGCGGCCAACATCATTTCCGCCCAGGTAACCGCGAAGCCAGACTGTGTGCTGGGCCTGGCTACGGGTTCCACACCCATCGGAACGTATCAGGTACTGGTGGACCGGTATCAGAAAGGGGATCTGGATTTTTCCCAGGTGAAAACCGTCAACCTGGATGAGTACCGGGGACTGACCCATGACAATGACCAGAGCTACTACTATTTTATGATGCACAATCTCTTTGAGCATGTGAATATCAACCTGGAAAACACCCATGTTCCCGACGGCACGGAGCCGGACGCAGACAAGGCCTGCTCCGATTATGAGGCCATTGTGGACAATTACGGAGGTATGGACCTGCAGCTTCTGGGACTGGGACACAACGGTCACATCGGCTTCAACGAGCCTGCCGATGAATTCCCGAAGACCACCCACTGCGTGGATCTGACGGAGAGCACCATTCAGGCCAACGCCCGGTTTTTTGAAAAAATCGAGGATGTTCCCACCCAGGCCTACACCATGGGCATCGGAACCATCATGAAAGCAAAGAAAATTCTGCTGGTGGCCAGCGGAAAAGACAAGGCTGAGATCGTAAAGAAGGCCTTTTGCGGACCCATTTGTCCCCAGGTTCCCGCTTCCATTCTTCAGCTGCACCCCGACGTTACCGTTGTGGTGGATGAGGAGGCAGGCGCGCTGCTGTAAAACGGGAGGATTTGCCGATGTTTCATCTGATTGATTACGAAAGCTGGGACCGGGCGGAAATCTATGAACATTTCCACGGATATCTTTACTGCATGACCGTGGAAATTGATATCACGGAATTTCTGGAAACCATTCATCAGAACCGGTGGAAATTCTACCCCTCCATCTGCTACTGCATCACGCAGACCGTGAATTCCGACGTCTGCTACCGGTACTGCCGGATGTACGACAAGGTGGGGTTCTGGGATCAGGTAAACGCTCATTACACGGTGATGCGGACAGCCTCCAACCATCTGTTCACTCACCAGAGGACGCTGTACAACCCGGATTTTTCCGTCTTTTACAAGGACTTTCTCCGGGACAAGGCGCTGGCGGAGGGCGGCGACAGCCTGTATTTTGACAAGAGCAATACCATGGACAATGTACATATTTCCATCATGCCCAACACGGTATTTACGGGGCTGGCCTATTCCAAACCGGATTCCTTCACCAACTACGGGACCGCCAATATCAGCTACATTCCCTTCGTGATGGTGGGGAAATACCACGAGGAGGGCGGCAGGGTCAGGATGCCGGTGACGGTGGAATTCCACCATGCGGTCAATGACGGTTACCATGCAGAACGGTTCTTCCGGCTGCTGGAGGACTGCTGCAAAAATTTCAGAGGCTGAGAAAGAATCCTGCCTGATTTCCTGTAAACAAAGCGGGCCCGGGCCAGGCGGCACAGAATGTGTGCTGCCGGCCCGGGCCCGCTTTGTGCGATAAGTGCGGCGGCGGATAGCTTATGCCTCATAGAAGAAGGCCATGTACATCATGGCAAAACCGATGCACAGAATCACCGCTCCCATCACTCTCCGCAGAGCCGCGCTGATTTTCGCGTATCTGGGATCATACATCCATTTTTCCACCAGGCTGTAGCTGGTCCCCGCGGCTATCAAAAGGAAACTGTGCCCTACCGCATACAGTGCCAGCAGGAACATCCCCCAGAGTGTGCTGCCGGACTGGGCGGCAATGGCCAGCAGGGCAATCATCACCGGGGTGGCGCAGTGGGAGGCGAAGGCGCCGCTCAAAATACCGGCGGTGAAAGCGCCCACATAACCGCGCTTTCCGGTTCCGGCTATCTGTACTTCCCCGCCACATCCACAATCGCTCCCGTGATCATGACCGCAGTCACAGCCGGCCTCATGATGATGCCCGGTATGCTCCTTTTCATGCTCCTTTCCGTGCTTTTTTCCAAAATGGAAATGTTCGGGAATCAGATGGATCACTCCCCAGATCTGCAGCGCCATCAGCACCATCACCACTCCCAGAAACACATACCACCATTTCCCGATCTCGTGCATAAAATGACCGATCACAGAAGCCAGAGATCCGAATACGATGAAAGTCACAGACAGCCCTTCCGCCATGGTCAGCGACAAACGGAACGCTTTTTTCGTGTCCTGTTTTGCCGATCCGCCGATATAAGCGATAATCATGGGGATGCTGGACAGGGAACAGGGCGTAAAAGAGGTGATCACCCCCGCCGCCACACAGAGCACCGGTGCGATCCATAAGTTATGCCGGATCATTTCTGCCAGCAGATTCAGCCATTGCGTCATAATATAATCACCTTTCTTTGAACATATGAACGTTTTTTCATGCTTCCAAAAAGCAGGCAAGGGATCTGTGCCGGAACATCCTCCGGCACAGATCCCCTGTGCTTTTTACGCGGCCAAAAGCCGCTCTTAAGTTTTCGCAGGAAACGGTCAGTTATCCTCTTCTTCCATCAGATATACCTGACGTTTTCTGGCCATCTCATCGCTGGCCAGGTACTCATCGTAGGTGGTAATCTTGTCAATCAGCGCGCCGCCCGGCACAATCTCCATAATCCGGTTGGCCGTGGTCTCCACGAACTGGTGATCATGGGAGGCAAACAGCAGAACGCCCGGAAACTTGATCAGACCGTTGTTCAGCGCTGTGATGGACTCCATATCCAGATGGTTGGTGGGCTCATCCAGAATCAGTACGTTGGCTCCGGAAATCATCATCTTGGACAGCAGGCAGCGCACCTTCTCTCCTCCGGAGAGTACCCGCACCTTCTTTACGCCGTCCTCGCCGGCAAACAACATTCTTCCCAGGAAACCGCGGACATAGGTCACATCCTTGATTTCCGAATACTGGGTCAGCCAGTCCGCGATGGTCAGATCATTATCGAACTCCTGGGTGCTGTCCTTGGGGAAGTACGCCTGAGTGGTGGTAACGCCCCATTTGTAATTTCCGGAATCCGGCTCCAGCTCACCCATGAGGATTCTGAACAGCGTCGTCTTCGCCAGCTCATTTCCGCCCACGAAGGCCACCTTGTCTTCTCTTCCCAGGGTAAAGGAAATATTATCCAGGATCTTCACCCCGTCGATGGTCTTGCTGAGATTCTCCACCATCAATACCTCATTTCCGATCTCACGGTTGGGACGGAAATCGATATACGGGTACTTTCTGCTGGAAGGACGGATTTCCTCCAGCTGAATCTTCTCCAGCGCTTTCTTTCTGGAAGTGGCCTGACGGGATTTGGACGCGTTGGCGCTGAACCGGGAGATAAACTCCTGCAGCTCCTTGATCTTTTCTTCCTTCTTCTTGTTGGCCTCTTTCATCTGCTTCACCAGCAGCTGGCTGGACTCAAACCAGAAATCATAGTTTCCGGCGTACAGCTGAATCTTTCCGTAATCGATGTCCGCGATATGGGTGCAGACTTTATTAAGGAAGTAACGGTCATGGGAAACCACAATCACGGTATTCTCAAAATTAATCAGGAACTCCTCCAGCCAGGCAATGGCATCCAGATCCAGGTGGTTGGTGGGCTCATCCAGCAGCAGAATGTCCGGATTTCCAAACAGCGCCTGCGCCAGAAGCACCTTCACCTTCTCGCTTCCCTTAAGGTCCGCCATCTGGGAATAATGAAGCTCCGTGGGAATTCCCAGGCCATTCAGCAGCTGCTCCGCGTCCGATTCCGCGTTCCAGCCGTCCATCTCGGCAAATTCACCCTCCAGCTCGCTGGCCCGGATACCATCCTCCTCGGTGAAATTTTCCTTGGCATAGATGGCATCCTTCTCCTTCATAATCTCGTACAGACGGGCATTTCCCATAATTACAGTGTCCAGCACGTTGTACGCGTCATATTTGAAATGATCCTGCTGCAGGAAGGAAAGCCGCTGGCCCGGCGTAATGGTCACATCGCCGCTGGTGGTCTCCAGCTGGCCGGAAAGGATCTTCAGGAACGTGGACTTGCCCGCTCCGTTGGCGCCGATCAGGCCGTAGCAGTTTCCCTCCGTAAATTTGATATTCACATCCTCAAAAAGTGCTTTTTTCCCGATTCGTAAAGTTACATTGTTCGCTGCAATCATGCTTTCTCAATCCTCTTCACTTTTTTGCTGAAATTTTCAAAGGTATCCTCTGCCCCGGGCCGCCGCGCGCGCCGTCCCCGGGCAATCGTCTACTATTTTACAGGAAAAATGAAAATTTGCAAGAGGGAAAAGGAAAAACTTCTCTTACTTTTCCACCGTCACGTAGGGCTTCAGATCCCCGAACTGTTTCATATAGCTGGCGCTGTCCTCATAGCCCAGCGTCTGGAAAATCACCTTCAGCATCCGCTTCACGCAGGCCTTCAGTTCCTCCCGGTCCAGTCTTCCGTCCGCCAGGGCCTCCCTGATATCCGTGATATCGCCGTCCCAGCCCGGCATGATCAGGTCATTGCCTGCCTGAATACAGCCCCAGGAGCTGCTGCCGCCCATAGGGGTCGTGGTGGTCCAGTCGGTCATGATGATTCCCTGGAAATCCCACTCTTCCCTGGCCGCCACCGTACAGGTATCCTTGCAGTTGGCTGCGTGTACCCCATTAATCCGGTTATAGGATGTCATAATCGCCATGGGCTGAGAAGATTTCACCGCGATTTCAAACCCTTTCAGATAGATCTCCCGCAGGGTTCTCTCAGAAAGCACGGAATCTGAACCCATCCGGTTGTCCTCCTGATTATTGCAGGCAAAATGCTTGATGGTGGTTCCCACACCGCCCACGGACTGAACGCCCCGGGTCATGGCCGCCGCCATCATGCCGCTCACCAGCGGATCCTCGGAGTAATACTCAAAGTTTCTGCCGCACAGGGGATTTCTGTGAATATTCATACCCGGCGCCAGCCACCAGGCCACGCCGAACTCCTGCATCTCCAGGGCCACCGCCTGCCCCACTTCCTCAATCAGATCCACATCCCAGGTCTGGGCCAGCAGCGTTCCCACGGGAATCGCGGTACAGAACTGATAATAGGTGTCCGCGTTTTCATGAACCTCTTTCTCCGCGAAAAATCCTCCCTCCAGAGCGCCAAGAAGCCCCTGGCCGTAAACGCTGCCGTCCTCCGGATTCACCTGATACTCTCTGGTCAGACGCAGTCCTGCCGGGCCGTCCGCCATGGGAATTCCGGGCACATCGAACTCTTTCTCCAGAGCGCCGCTGGTCTCTCCGGCAGCTCCCGGCACCATAATTCCGGCGGAACCCAGAGCATTTTCCTGGCCCTTGCTGATTTCGCCGATCACCATGGCAATCAGCTGGTCGTCCGTCAGCTGTTCCGTAATACTTCGCGCTTTCTCGTCCAGCTCATTTTCCGGAATCCGGTCTGCCTTTACCGGCTGCGGCTTCAGCGGGATACACTCCAGCCCGTTCTCCTTCAGCTGCTGATGCCAGGCTGCTTCCCAGGCCTTTGCCTCTGCTTCGGGCCGCTCCATCTCCGTCAGTTCCTGCTTCAGCGGGCAAATATGCTTCACCGGCTCGATCACCGCATCCGCTTCCACCGAAAGCGCCCCCGCCAGTGTCAGATTTCTGGAGGAATTGCCCACCCAGATGCCATAGAGACCTTTTTCCATCGTCCAGGCTGATGCCTCCTGATCAAAGGAAGCCAGCTCCTTTGCGGGGAAAGTAATTTTCATTTCCCTACATTCGCCCGGATTCAGCAGCGGAGTCTTGGCAAATCCGCACAGTCTCCGGTACTCCTTTGCCATCCCCTGCTGGGGGCAGGAAGCATAAATCTGCGCCACCTCTTTACCTGCCCGGCTTCCGGTATTGGTCACCGCCACCGAAACGGTTACGGAGGCATGATCCGTGGTCACTGCTTTTGCCTCCACCTCAAACTGCGTATAGGAAAGACCGTAGCCGAAGGGGAATACCGGTTCTATGCCGAAGCTGTCAAAGTAGCGGTACCCCACATAAATGCCTTCCTCGTATTTCTCCGTCTCGATATTGCCGTTGTTGTGGCTGAACGTGGCCGCATTGGGGAAATCACCGTAGCGGACTGCCCAGGTATCCGTCAGCTTTCCGCTGGGATTCACCGCTCCCGTCAGCACATCCGCCAGGGCATTTCCGCCCTCCATGCCGGGCTGCACCAGGCTCAGCAGCGCCTTCACTTTGTCAAAGGACAGGATTTCTTCCACGTCGATCTGAGCTCCCACATTCAACACCACCACAAGGCTGTCCACCATGCGGTTCAACGTCTCCAGATCTCTCTTCTCTTCCTGCGTCAGATAATAGTCACCCGTTTTTTCAAACCGGTCCGCCCCTTCCCCGGCGATCCGGCTCACCACATAAACAGCTGTCCCGGCGCCCTGGCAGTCACTTGCCAGAATGGGGCGCCCCGCAGGCATCTCATAAGCATGAGAAGCGTAAATCTGGAAAAATTCCGTCCCGTTTTTTCCCTCAGCCTCCGCAAAAATAGCGTCTCTCCAGTCCTCGCGGGATTTCCTGTAGGTTTCCTCAAACTCCTCAATCCAGGCCTGGCTGGTCACATCAAATCCCGCGTTGACCAATCCCTGGTAAATGCTGACCACTTCACGTTCATTGACATCTCCGGAACCGGTTCCCCCTTTAATGGTACGCCCCGCGCCGCTTCCAAAAAGCGCCACCCGGCTGCCCGGGACAAGCGGCAGAATACCGTCATTTTTCAGCAGCACAATTCCTTCCGCCGCTGCTTTGCGGGCCACTTTACGGTTGGCTGTTTCTCTGGCGGAAACATGGCTGTCCCTGGTTCCGCTGAAGGTTCTGATTCGTCTTTTCATACTGATCTGTTCTCCTTTTTCTCCGCACGGTCCCGGCATCGGGATTGGCCGGGACCGCTGCTGTTTTACTGACTGCTGTTACCTATTATAATCAAATCCGTATGTTCCCGTTAGTGGTATTTTTGACTTTTTTTACTGCGGATATTGACTTTTTTATGTTCAAATAAGAAGATATCTGTTTCACAGATGGCATATTCTGACCTTTTTTCTTATCTGGCCTCCAGCACTCCTACCCCGGAAATATCTTTTGCCCGGACAGTCACCCGGATCTGTCCAGGCGTCATGCCTTTCACGATCACGATGGCTGTTCCCCGCCAGAGATGGCAGACCGTCTCCGTGATCTGATCTTCCGTACAGGGATTTCCGCTTCCCATGGACACGAAGCTACCGCCTCCTTCCACCTGCACCGTCACCTGGCATTCCTCTTCCACGCAGCGGGTACCTTTGGCATCCACCGCCGTGATTCGCAGATATCCCAGGTCCCGGCCGTCCGCCGCAATCCACGCATCCTCGGGAACCACCATAAGAGCGGCCATCTTCCCGGCAGTCTTCAGACTGCACCGGCTGATCTTCCGGCCATCCTTTAGGACAACCGCCTCCAAAAGTCCGGGTTCATAGGGAATATCCATCACCGCTTTCAGTTTTTCAAAAGGCACACGGCCCAGGCTTCTTCCGTTCAGCAGAAATTCCGCCTCGTCACCGGCCCCGTACACCTCTGTCTGCACCGGTTTCCCCAGATATTCATCATCGAAAGTCCAGCTGTCCCTCACATCCTGCCAGTGCCATCCATAGCCGGTAAAGGATTCTCCGTAATGGCGCGGATGGGTGGTATAAATACCGCTGAGGCCAACATCTCCCCACATAATCTGACGATATACCGACTGGGGCCGTTCTTCGCCGGTCAGATCGATGTCCGACTGCCAGGAGCTTCTCCATGGATATGGAGCCATGAAGGTACGGGGGGAGGGATCCTTTTCCCAGAACAGCTTTCCGGCTCCCACCTCTCCCAGATAATCCACGGCAGCCCAGATGCAGTCCCCGATCACATAAGGATGCTTCTCCACCATTGCCCAGTAATCAAAAGTATTAAAGGCATGCGTTTCCGTTCCCAGCATTACCCGGTCGGGGAACTGCGCGTGAGTGCTCTCATAAATGTCTTTCAGGTAATTATATCCCACGATGTCCAGCGGCTTGCAGAAATCCGCAGTTTTCTCTCCCCAGAGCTCCTGGCTGCTATTCAGATTAATTTCAAAATTTCCTCCGCCGCCCTCTGAACCGGGATCTTCATCAATGACATTAAGGCCGCACAGGGCGGAGACTACAAAACGTGTATCATCCAGACTGCGCACCTTTCCGGCCAGCCGGGCCGACCATGCGGCGCCGTCATTGGAACCGTCCCGCTCAGTGATCTCATTTCCGATGGAGTAAGTGATAACACTGGGATGATTTCTGTCCCGTCTGACCATTCCTTCAATATCCCGTTCCCACCAGGCTTCAAAATACAGATGGTAATCCATGGGAACTTTTCCCATCCGCCACACATCAAAAGCCTCGTCCATCAGCAACATTCCCATCTCATCGCACAGCTTCAGAAATGTCAGCGACGGCGGATAATGACTGATCCGCACCGTATTGTAGCCCACCCGTTTCAGAATCTCCAGTTTTCTCCGCTCCGCTTTGGGGTAGGCACAGGCCCCCAGAAAACCATTGTCGTGATGGACGCAGCCTCCCTTCAGCTTGATCTGACGGCCGTTGAGCCGGAAGCCCCGCGCCGCGTCCACCTCTATTTTCCGGATGCCAAAGGTATCTCCCGCCGTATCCAGGATTATGCCGTCCTCCATCAGAAGGATTTCACACCGGTACAGATACGGACTGTCCAGATCCCAGAGACTGGGGTTGGAAAGCTCCATCTCAAAGACAGCGGAAGTCTTTTCCCCCGCGGTCAGCTGCTGCCGTACCTCCCCTGCGCAGATTCCTTCCCTGTCCAGAATCCTGCACAGAGCAGTGAGCTGTCTCGGCGTTTTTCCCCCGGTAATCTCCGCCTCCACCCGTACCAGCGCCCGTTCTTTTTCCGCCACCGGCGTAGTAATGAAGAAATCCCAGGGTTTCACATACACCGGACCACCCACCCACAGGCAGACATCCCGGTACAAGCCCCCGCCGCTGTACCAGCGGGAGGAAGGCTGACGGCTTTGTGTGATGATCTTAATAAGATTTTTCTGTCCGTCCTTATGCAGGGCCCCGGTCAGATCCACCTGAAAGGGAATGTAACCGTTGGGATGGGAAATCAGCAGCTCCTGGTTCACCACCACCTCGGTATTCATATACGCCCCGTCGATATCCAGAAGAATCGTTTTCCCTTCCCATTCAGGCGGAATACACAAAACCTTCTTATATACTCCCTGTCCATCACCGAAATAGCCGTTTCCGGCAGCTCCCGGCGCATCTGCGCTGCGTGGCTTCCCGATGATAAAATCATGCGGGAGATCCACCAGATGTCCTTTCGGATGCTCAAAAGCAAAGCTGAGCGCCTCATTGTTCTCATAAAAGCTCCAGTTCCTGCTAAAATCCACTCGCTGCATATACCTTCTCCTCCATTCTTTTTATTCCCGCGGGCAACAAGCCCGGGAGACATTAATTTTTGCGTCCTTTCTCCTGTTCTGAAAATAAATAAACCCCTCAACCGCGTCCAGAATATCCGCGAAATCCTCCCGGGGCGCCAGATCAATATACCTGGTCAGCAGTCCCTCCTCCTGATCCCTGTATTTCCCGTAATAAATATCGTACAGGTTATGGCCCCGCAGATGAATCCTGATCTCCTCCATATGCTCCTTCACATCCTGCCCCGTCTCAAAGTCCCTGCCCATTACCTCCAGAAGCTGCTGCCCGCTGCGGATTTTGTGAAGATATTCTCTCCACCGGTCCAGAAAAATTTCATAAAATTCCTCTTCGGAGGCCACCACCCCGCAGGCAGCCATCACCGCCGGATTCAGGAAATAATTCTCAAAGGAGTAATACCGCAGGATCAGCACATTTTTCTCCGTCACCCGGGGCAGCCGGTCCACATCCTCCAGGCTCCGCTCCTCGTAATAACGGCACAGCTGTCTCTTCAGCGCCCGGGGATCCTGGCCGTCTCCGTCCCGGATCATCAGAAACCGGTCCTTTAAATAAATCTGATTCATATATTTCAGATTGGCATAGGTTTTGATGTTGGTACAGCTGTTGGTGGTGAGAATCGCCGTCCGGAACAGCTGTCCGTTCTCGTCGTACACCTCCGCGTAATACTTTTTCAGCAGCAGCGGAAGCCGGCTTTTATCCTGCTTCCCCTCCACGATAAACACAAAATCCACATTCATCAGGTCTGCGGCCGTATACCCCAGATCGTCCAGAATCACGCTGATGTCCGTTTTCTGGCGGACGCTGGGATACCCGTCCTCCCCCAGAACGATCTGACGGATCTGACGGGAATTGAAATCCGGCAGCAGATTGGGGGAATGGGTGGAAAAAATCACCTGGTTTTTCCTGGAAATCCGGTACAGAATATCCCCGGATACGTTCTGCATCTGCGGGTGCAGAAAGATTTCCGGCTCCTCCGCCAGCACAATCCCCGGCTCAAAGGAGTCCTCCATGGAACAGGCCTCCAGAAGAGACAGCATATAGATGCTGCGCATCCCCTTCCCCATGGACTCGATGGGTTTTAAGAGCTTCCGTTTCCGGTGATAGATCTCCGCCGTCACCGACAGCATCCGCTCCACATCCCGGTTCATGGAATAACGGATCTCCTCCTGCCCGCCGTTCTTTCGGAAAATCCGGTTGACCCTCCGGGAAAATTCATCCAGATTCAGCTGATACAGCTTATAGTCCAGCAGCCGGGCGGCCTCCAGCACGTTCAGCTGTCCGGGGGTTTTCTGGTTGATAAGGCCGATGCAGGAAAAACAGTGGCTGCACTGCCTGGTGGTATCAAACATACAGCTGCCGGAACGCATCTGCCGCAGCTGTTCGTTTTCCTGGAGAAGCAGCAGGCTGCTCTGAAAGCCCTCGAGATTTCTCTGAATATCAATGTCATAAAGGGGCGGAAACACCTGGGCAATACAGGGATTGTGCTTACGGAATCCGTCCTGCCAGCGCACCTTGCCTTCCCGGTTGGCCACGAAGGTAAAGGACAGCTCCCCCTCCTGAAAAGACGGAAGCTTTCTTTTGAAATCCTCCAGCCACGCCTCATATCTCCGGTACTTGCTGACTCTTCCTCCCCGGTGCAGCCGTATCAGATCCTCCTCCTCCAGAGACATCCTCACAGATATCTCTATATTGGAAAAATCCTCCTGGAAATCCTCTGTCCTGACGGCACCGGCACCCAGCGCCACCCGGACGGCATCCAGAATCGCCGTTTTCCCCGTATTGTTTTTTCCCACCAGAATCAACGCCCGCTCAATATCCCGGATCCTCATGTCCCGGATCAGCCTGTAATTCCGGATCCATATTTCCGTAATCCGCATATACATTCCCTTCCCGCCAAGTCATCAGCATTTTTGTAAAAATCGCCGGATATCTTCCATATAATATAGCCTTCTGCCGTTATTTTAGCACAAAAAGATTCCCGAAGAAACACTTATATGCTCCTTCGGGAATCTCTTCTTTCAATAAACCACCACGGGAAATCCGTAAGCCACTACTTCGTAAATTTTTGCCACCGCATCCAAAGGCATGTTCACACAGCCATGAGAACCATTGGTTATATAAATATCGCCTCCAAAGGCTGTCCGCGACGCCAGATCGTGAAAACCGATGGTAAAGTCCTCAGTATAAGGAATCCAGTATGTAACGTTCTCTACATAGGAAGGCTCGCCGTTCTCATCCGGCTTTCCCTTCATAGTATATGGACTTGTTTTTGATTTTACTTTCCAGACGCCTCCTTTGGGCGTCTCCGTTCCGTTGTTCACGCAGCCTGTCACTACCGGGGACTCAACTATCAGTTCGCCGTCCACATAGCACCACAGTGTCTGCTGATCAATGGACAGTTCAATGTAGGAATCACCGATATCATTGGAATCCCGGCTCTTGGCCGTATCCGTATAAGTCACCTCAAAGCTGCCCTGCTGGCCCGCGTTGATGGCTTCCAGCAGCTCGGAGGCCGTGGTCTCCACATCCATAGTCCAGCCGTAATCTCCTTTGGACAGTTCCACACTTCTTCCGCCGGTGGTGGTAAAGGTATGCTTGCCTACCGTATCATATTTATCCGCCAGACTCTGCACATATGCTGTCACCTGGGCGGAATCAATCACATCATTGCCGGATTCGTCCTGGGTTACCCACTGCATCAGCTGGGTTCTTCCCACCGTCTCACTTCTTCCGCTGCCGAAATCCATGGTCAGGCTGGCTGATGTCAGCTGATTCAGCTGATTCACCCGGTTATTCAGTGTTTCATCATCCTGAAGCACCGAAGGTCTCACGTAGCATCCGGCCGCATCCAGATCCAGTTCAGATGCATCGCTGGCCACCGCTTCCTTAATGGCGGCGATCACCGCCTCCCGGTCCAGCTGATTTCCTTCGATCTCAGGCGAAACCGAGTAGCCGTTCTCGTCACTGGTAATGGCGGCATCCTGCGGCGCCGTCACATTCTCCGCCTGCATAGCAGTCAGGCCGTCCACCGTCTCTCCCAGAGCTTCATCGGAAAGATTCATGGACACCTCCAGCTCATGGGAACGATTCTGAAAAATCTCCTTTGCCCAAAACCAGGATTCCTGATCCTTCAGCAGCTGCTCCACTTCACCGTTGTCCTGGTAGGACAGCTGCAGCTGATCCGCAGTAAGAACCTCCTGCTGATCATTCCGCTCCTTCAGGGTCAGCTGGTAAGACTGTACCTGTTCCCGCAGCAGCTCCTTCACCTGATCCGCAGTCATGTAAGAACAGTCTATACCATTTACCGTGGTTTCCGAATAAAAATGCCGCTGAAAATACAGCGCCACCACCACATAAGTTCCGATAATCAGAACTGCCAGCACAGCCAGCAGAACTGAAAGAACAATCTTCTTCTTTTTCATTCCATCACCTGCACCCCTTTACTTATTGCCTCCCCCTACTGCTACCGATTTCGCAGGCTCCGCCCGCGAACGACATTCGCCGCTCGTCCGAAGCAGGCTCCGCCTGCGAACGACATTCGCCGCTCGTCCGAAGCAAGCTTCGCTTTC
>HHCFR02800__coassemble_1801_pt1 | contig 16746 bp, 15 predicted proteins | sample HHCFR02800__metabat2_high_PE_078 | metagenome-assembled genome bin HHCFR02800
CTTATTTCAATATATCCGTTCAAAATATAATGTTTCTCTTTTTCTATCTATACTGCTTTTTTTGCGTCTGTCTTTCCAATAATAGCTTTAATTCTCTTTTGTCAAGCCAAAAAATGGGAGTTTTCTGTTTTTTCAGGCAGAAAACTCCCATCCTCTGTTTTCTTAATATACAAGCAGCTTTTGTCCGGCCAGGCCACTGGTCAGACAGGGACCGCGGCGCGGAATACTCGCCGCCCGCCTTACTCATACACCCGAATCACCGAAGATATCTCCTTCACAATAGACATCCCCCCAAACACCGCCAAAGCATCCCTCAGATGCTTTTCCTGCACCGACTCCGTGATCACCACGATTTCCGCAACTTTTCCGGTACTCTGCTTCTGAATTACCTGGGAAAGGCTCACGCAGTTATTGCCGAACACGCTGGCTATGCTTCCCATCACACCGAAACGGTCCTCTGCCTGGAATCGGATAAAATACTTGTTCTCGATATCCTCCATTTTCTTTACCGGCAGTTCCTTATAACAGGTACAGCCGATTCTTCCGCAGCAGCCCGCCTCAATATTCCGGGCCGCATCGAATACGTCTCCCACTACGGCGCTGGCCGTGGGAAGCTCGCCCGCGCCTCTGCCGTAAAACATGGCATCCTGCACCGCGTCCCCCTTCACAAACACCGCATTGTAGGAGTCATTGACAGACGCCAGCGGGTGGCCGCTGCCGATCAGCATGGGATGCACCCGCACCTCCACACCCTCCATGGTGTTTCTGGCCACTCCCAGCAGCTTGATCTCACAGCCCATCTCCTTGGCATACCGGATATCCGTAGCGGTAATTTTCGTAATCCCCTCCGTATAAACGTCCTCAAAAGTCACCCGGGAATTAAAGGCCACCGATGCCAGAATCGCCACCTTCCTGGCCGCGTCCAGGCCCTCCACATCGGCGGTGGGATCACTCTCCGCATACCCCAGTCTCTGGGCCATGGCCAGCGCATCCGCGAATTCCATGCCTTCCCGGCTCATCCGGGTAAGGATAAAGTTGGTGGTGCCGTTGAAAATGCCCATCACCTCCCGGATATGGTTGCCTGCCAGGCACTGCTTCAGGGGCCGGATAATAGGAATTCCTCCGGCCACCGCAGCTTCAAAAAGGAAATCACAGCCATGCTCTCCTGCCGTATCCATCAGAATCTTGCCCTCGGAGGCAATCAGGTCCTTGTTGGCGGTTACCACCTGCTTTCCTGCTTTCAGAGCCTCCAGAATATACGTTTTCGCCGGCTCCATTCCGCCCATCACTTCGATGACAATGCCGATTTCGGGATCATCCACAATCTCCTTCCAGGAATTGGTCAGCAGTCCCGGATCATCCACTTTCCCGGCAGCCTTCTCTAGATTTCTAACCAGGATTTTCTTCAGTTTTACCTTCACTCCCAGCTTATTCTCCATCTCCGGCTCCTGGCTCTTCAGCACCTTATATACGCCCCCGCCCACAGTTCCCAGGCCCAGAAGCGCCGCGTAAATGGTATTTCCTTCCATATGAATCTCTTCCTCTCCATCTATGATTGATTGTCATAGCCGAACGTTTGTCCGGCACACAGAAACAGATTATTATAAACAGGAGGATTTGTCAACCCAAAACCGTATTTCTCTGACAATTCTCCGGCGTCAGCTGTTTGACTTATCTCCCCACAAAAAAGGCACCACAAAATATCCCTTTCATCTATCCGGCTCACAGGCCGGGGGGGATATTTCGTGGTGTCTTTTCACGTATTCAGGCTCTCTCCGCAAAATCTCTTATCTATTCTTATCCATGAATCCATAACAATGGAATATTCACAGAATCTGCTTTTGGCATTTCATGAAAACAGACATCCTGCAAAGTGTGCTGCCGGATATTTATTTGTAATTTACAATCTGACCAAACTCTTCTTTCAGGGAAGCGCCGCCTACCAGACCTCCGTCAATATCTGCCTGCGCGAACAGGTCAGCTGCTGTTTTGGCATTTACGGAACCGCCGTACTGAATACGGATCTCCGCTGCGGTGGCGTCGTCATAAATCTCAGCGATGCACTTTCTGATCTCGCCGCAAACCTCCTGTGCCTGCTCGGTGGTAGCGGTTTTTCCGGTACCGATGGCCCAGATGGGCTCGTAAGCAATCACAGCGGTCTTTGCCTGATCAGCGGTAAGGCCCTGGAATCCGATCTTCACCTGCTGGCGGATGAAATCCATGGTCACGCCCTGCTCTCTCTGCTCCAGAGACTCTCCGCAGCACATGATGGGGGTCAGGCCATGCTCGAAGGCCTTGTGCATCTTCTTGTTGATATCCGCATCGGTCTCTCCGAAGTATCCTCTTCTCTCAGAATGGCCCAGGATCACATACTTCACGCCGGCATCTACCAGCATGTTGGGAGCGATCTCGCCTGTGTAGGCACCCTTCTCCTCAAAGTACATGTTCTCAGCTCCAACCTGGATGTTGGTTCCTTTACAAGCCTCCACAACCGGCACAATGTCGATGGCGGGAACGCAGAATACCACGTCCACTTCGTCATTTTTTACCAGCGGTTTCAGAGTCTCCACCAGTTTGACTGCCTCGCTGGGAGTCATGTTCATCTTCCAGTTTCCGGCGATGATTTTTTTTCTTGCCATTTTTGAATCCTCTTTTCTGTTTTTGTAAAACCTCGATTTATTTATCGTTGGCCGCAGCCACACCGGGAAGCTCTTTGCCTTCCAGGAACTCCAGAGAAGCGCCGCCTCCTGTGGAGATATGAGTCATCTTGTCTCCATAGCCCAGAATATTTACCGCAGCCGCGGAATCTCCTCCGCCGATAATGGTGGTCGCGTCGATCTCAGCCAGCGCTTTTGCAACTGCCTCGGTTCCATGAGCAAAATTGGGCATCTCAAAGCATCCCATAGGTCCGTTCCATACTACAGTCTTGGCATCTTTTACAGCATCCGTAAACAGCTTCTCTGTCTCGGGTCCGATATCCATGCCTTCCCATCCATCGGGAATCTCTCCGGTGGGAACGATCTGGGTATTGCAGTCGTTAGAGAACGCGTCGCCGATCTTATTGTCCACCGGAAGAAGCAGCTTCACGCCTTTTTCCGCCGCTTTCTTTTTCATCTCCAGCGCATAGTCCAGATAATCATCCTCGCACAGAGAAATACCGATCTTTCCGCCCTCAGCTTTCGCGAAGGTATAAGCCATGCCGCCTCCGATAATCAGGGTATCTACTTTGTCCAGCAGGTTGTTGATAACGGAAATCTTGGAAGAAACCTTTGCGCCGCCAAGAATGGCAACAAAAGGTCTGTTGGGGTTGTTCACTGCGTTGCCCAGGAAATCGATCTCTTTCTGCATCAGGTATCCCACAACAGCCGTATCCACATATTTGGTAACACCAACGTTAGAGCAGTGGGCTCTGTGAGCGGTTCCGAACGCGTCATCCACGAAAACGTCACACAGGGATGCCAGATCTTTGGAGAAAGCGTCTCCGTTCTTGGTCTCTTCCGCACGGTATCTGGTGTTCTCCAGCAGTACCACATCTCCGTCCTTCATAGCCTCAACAGCAGCTTTGGCATTGGGGCCCACAACTTCGGGATCCGCGGCAAAGGTTACTTCCTGGCCCAGCAGTTCGGAAAGTCTTTTAGCCACCGGCGCCAGAGACAGCTCAGGCTTGGGCTCTCCCTTGGGTTTTCCCAGATGGGAGCAGAGGATCACTTTTCCACCGTCATTGATCAGCTTTTTGATGGTGGGAAGCGCTGCCACCAGACGGTTTTCATCAGTGATTTTACCGTCCTGAAGGGGTACGTTGAAATCGCAGCGAACCAGGACTCTTTTTCCTTTTACGTTGATATCATCAACTGTCTTTTTGTTCAGCATGGGAAGATGCCTCCTTTTTAATCTTTTTTGCCGGACTTCCTTTTTACGGAATCATCCGTATACAAAAAGGGCCCGGTCCTTACAGACCGGACCCTTAATGAGCCTATACATCCAAAGATGTAGCAGTTCAGGACGAAGGCTCGTCCTGAACTGCCGGCGGAAAATTATTTGTTTAATAATTTTCCGAAGTGTTTGATCGTTCTTACCATCTGGCTGGTGTAAGAATTCTCATTGTCGTACCAGGAAATTACCTGAACCTCTGTGGTTCCGTTGTCCATCGGCAGTACCATGGTCTGAGTTGCATCGAACAGAGAACCATATCTCATTCCTACGATATCGCTGGATACGATCTCGTCCTCGTTGTATCCGAAGGACTCGTTGGAGGCTGCCTTCATGGCTGCGTTGATCTGGTCAACTGTTACGTTGCCTTCTACAACTGCGGTCAGGATGGTGGTAGAACCGGTCGGGGTCGGAACACGCTGAGCAGATCCGATCAGTTTTCCGTTCAGTTCCGGAATAACCAGACCGATAGCTTTTGCAGCGCCGGTGCTGTTGGGAACGATGTTCACGGCTGCAGCACGGGATCTTCTCAGATCGCCTTTTCTCTGCGGTCCGTCCAGAGTCATCTGATCACCGGTGTAAGCATGGATGGTGCACATGATACCGGACTTGATGGGAGCCAGGTCGTTCAGAGCCTTTGCCATAGGTGCCAGGCAGTTGGTGGTACAGGAAGCAGCGGAGATGATGTGATCATCTGCAGTCAGTGTCTCATGGTTTACGTTGTAAACGATGGTCTTCAGATCGTTTCCTGCCGGAGCGGAAATGATAACGTGTTTTGCGCCGGCATCGATGTGAGCCTGTGCTTTAGCTTTGGAGGTGTAGAATCCGGTACACTCCAGAACTACATCTACGCCGATCTCTCCCCAGGGAAGCTCAGCTGCGTTGGCCATTGCATAGATTTTGATCTCTTTTCCGTCAACAGTGATGGAATCCTCGCCTGCTGTAACGGTATCAGCCAGTGCATATCTGCCCTGTGTGGAATCGTATTTCAGTAAGTGAGCCAGCATTTTCGGAGAGGTCAGGTCGTTGATTGCCACGATTTCGAAGCCTTCTGCTCCAAACATCTGTCTGAAAGCCAGACGTCCAATACGTCCAAAACCATTAATTGCTACTTTTACTGCCATGATTTTCATTCCTCCTAAAAGTAAATAAATTAGTGAGTTTCTCTTGGCTTATTTGTTAAAGAAACATCAACCTATAAGATATTTTACAAAATTTGTATGAAAAATTCAAGTGTATTTTCAAAAATACAGGAAAAGAATTCGTTAGATTTTGATAAACTCAGGCTTTCTTTGGCGGAATACTGCATAATACGAAAATCCGCAGGAGCGCAGAAGTTCTTCCGTTTCCCGGAAACGGTATCCCAGATACTCCGGCTGATGGCCATCGCTGCCCACCGTAATCAGTTCTCCTCCAAGTTCCCGGTAGCGGCGAAGCACATCCGGTTCAGGATTTGTCCTGCCAAGGGTACGGAAACCGGCGGTATTCACCTCCAAGGCAATTCCTTTCTCCAACAGAAGTTTCAGAACAGCGTCTATTTCATCCGCATACTTCCGATAGGAATAAACCTCCGGATTCTGCCCGTACCGGACCACATAATCCAGATGGCCCCAGCTCTGAATGGACGGCGCGTCCGCCAGAAGCCGGTGGGACAGCCGGAAATATTCCCGGAACACCTCCTCGTCCCCGTATTTGCGGAAAAGCTCCCCGTTGTAGGGATCTTCCCCGTGGATCAGGTGAACGGATCCGATGACGAAATCGAAAGGATATTTCTTCAGATACTCCTCCTGCCTTGCGCGCAGATGCTCCATAAGGCCCAGCTCCACGCCGAAGCCGATTTCAAGCCTTCCCCGGTATTCCTCCTGAAGCCGGCGCACCGCCTCCATATACCGGTCCGTATCCAGCCAGAATTCTCCTTGCGGATAATCCATATCCATGTGATCCGTCACGCAGATGGCGGGAATTCCCAATTCCAGCGCCCGTTCTGCCTGGGCCCTCATGGGGGTCTCGCTGTCCGTGGAAAATTCCGTATGCAGATGACAATCCGCTAACATACTATAGTTCCTCCTCCCAGAACATGGTTTTCATCGTAAAGTACCAGCGCCTGCCCCGGGGTCACGGCACGAACCGGCTGTTCAAAGGTACATTCCAGCTCGTCCTCGCCCACCCGCCTTACGCGGCAGCGCTCTCCCTTATGATTATAGCGGATTTTTCCTGTGGCTACTATCTCTTTTTTGTAAGGTAATTGTAAAATTCCCATTAAATTCAGGTTAGACGCCCGCACCGTCCGGGTAAACAGCTCCTCGTTGTCTCCCAGAACCACTTCGTTGGTCTCAGGCCGGATCTCCAGCACGAAAGCGGGCTTCCCCAGAGAAATATTCAGTCCTTTTCTCTGGCCGATGGTATAATGAATGATCCCCCGGTGTCTTCCCAGCACATTCCCCTGCCTGTCCACGAAATTTCCTTCGGGAATCTCCCGCTTTTGGTACCGGCGAATAAATTCCGCGTAGTCTCCGTCCGGAATGAAGCAGATCTCCTGGCTGTCCGGTTTCTGTGCCACGGGGATTCCGGCTTCCCGGGCCATTTCACGGATCTGATCCTTTTCGTAGGCGCCCACCGGCATCAACGTATGGGCCAGCTGCTCCTGGGTCAGACCGTAAAGGGCGTAGGTCTGATCCTTGGCGGCAGTGGCCGCCCGGCGCAGGGCGTACCGGCCGTTTTCCAGACGGTCGACAGCCGCGTAGTGACCGGTGGCGATGGTGTCCGCCCCCAGATCCCTGGCCGCTTTCAGCATGGCCTCCCACTTCACATACCGGTTGCAGACCACGCAGGGATTGGGCGTTCTTCCCTGCAGGTATTCCCCGGCAAAATAATCCATCACATGGCACCTGAACTCCCGGTGAAAATCCAGCACATGGTGTTCAATGCCCAGGGCCCTGGCCACCCGGGCGGCATCTTCAATCACCGAGGCCTCCCGGCCGCCGTCTCCTCCCGGCTCCCAGGTCTGCATAGTGGCGCCGATCACCTCATACCCTTCCTGTTTCAGCAGCCAGGCTGCCACGGAGGAATCCACGCCTCCGGACAGCCCTACCACAACCTTTCCCTTTGCCATCAATACTCTTCCTCGTCTTCTTCCCCTTCATGGATATCTGCCTTGGGCTTTTCCAGACCTTCAATCTGAATACCCTTTTTCTCCGCGTAATCCCACAACGCCGCGTGGATGGCTTCCTCCGCCAGCAGAGAACAGTGAACCTTCACCGGCGGCAGACCGTCCAGAGCTTCCATCACCGCCTTATTGGTGACCTGAAGCGCCTCCTGGATGGTTTTTCCCTTCACCAGCTCCGTGGCCATGCTGCTGGTGGCCACCGCGGCTCCGCAGCCAAAAGTCTTGAACTTGCAGTCCCGGATCACGCCGTCATCATCCACATCCAGGTAGATTCTCATGATGTCGCCGCATTTGGCATTTCCCACAGTTCCCACGCCGCTGGCGTTTTCAATTTCTCCCACATTGCGGGGATTCTGAAAATGGTCCATTACTTTTTCACTGTACATATCTGTTTCCTCCGTTGTTTTTCCAGGTTCTTTTCTTTATTTATTTCTGATTATTTATTTCTGCTTCTTGATAAAGTCCTCATAGAGAGGCGACATATTTCTCAGTTTCTCGACGATCTGTGCGATTTTCTCCACCACAAAATCCACATCCTGCTCCGTAATCTCCTCATTCAGCGTCAGCCGCAGGGAGCCGTGGGCAATCTCATGGGGCAGCCCGATGGCCAGAAGCACATGGGAGGGATCCAGGGATCCGGAAGTACAGGCGGATCCGCTGGAGGCACAGATACCTTCCATATCCAGCATGATCAGCAGGGATTCTCCCTCGATAAACTGAAAGCTGAAGTTCACGTTATTGGGGAGCCGCAGGGTGGGATGCCCGTTCAGGCGGCAGTAGGGAACTTTTTCCCGGATTCTGGAGATCATGTAATCTCTCATGCGGCGCTCTTTCGCGGTCCGTTCCTCCATGGTGGCGGCGGCCCGCTGGGCAGCTTTTCCAAATCCCACGATGCCCGGCACATTCTCCGTTCCCGCCCTGCGCTTTCTTTCCTGGGCTCCGCCGTGGATAAAGGAGCGGATCTTGACGCCGCGGCGGATATACAGACAACCGCAGCCTTTGGGGCCGTTGATTTTATGGGCGCTGGCACTCAGCATATCGATGCCGCACTCCTCCACATCGATGGGCAGCTGGCCGAAAGCCTGCACCGCGTCGGTGTGAAACAGAATACCGTGCTCCCGGGCAATCATGCCGATTTCCTTATAGGGCATCACGGAACCGATCTCATTGTTGGCCGCCATGATGGTAATCAGAATCGTCTCCGGGGTGATGGCCCGCTCCAGATCTTCCAGCCGGATGATACCGTTCTCGTCCACATCCAGATAAGTAACCCGGGCCCCCTGCTTCTCCAGCCACTGGCAGGTATGCAGCACCGCGTGGTGCTCCACCTTTGAGGTGATGATATGGTTTCCCTTCTCTTTGCAGGCCTCATAGGCCGCCTTGATGGCCCAGTTGTCTGCTTCCGTGCCGCCGGCTGTAAAATAAATCTCATTTTCTTTCGCGCCGATCACACCGGCAATCTGCCGGCGGGCCTCATCCACCGCTTCCTTGCTCTTTCCCGCCAGCTCATAGACGCTGGACGGATTTCCGTAATACTCGGAAAACCAGGGAAGCATGGCCTCCACCACTTCCGGAGCGCATTTGGTTGTTGCCGCGTTATCTAAATATATCATATTCGGATCCTCCTATCTCTCACAGGTTCTTTCCTGGTTTGACTGTTCCTCCAGGGCTTTCCCCTGGCTGGCCAGCTGGGAGATCCAGATGGTGTCCACCGCCTGACGGATGCTTTCGTTAACCCGCTGCCAGACGTAGCGGGTGACGCAGGATGAGGAATTGGCACATCCTTCTTCTCCCGCGTCTTCCGCCGGGCAGGCCACCGCCCGCAAATCTCCCTCCAGGGCCCTCAGCACATCTCCCACGGAGATTTCCCGGGCCGGCCGGGCCAGACGGTACCCTCCCTGGGCCCCTCTGGTACTGGTCACGAGATTTGCCTTCTTCATGGCACCCATCAGCTGTTCCAGATATCTCTCGGAAATATTCTGACGGACCGCGATACTCTGGATGGATACCGGAGCCTCTTCACCGTGAACGGCCAGATCCACCAGCGCCCGAAGACCGTATCTCCCTTTTGTTGACAGCTTCATCTGTTCCTCCTGTTAATTGCTGCAGTTCAGCCTTTCAGCCTGAAATCTGAACTGCAGCATTTAATTCCTAGTAAATTACTGTGTTTTCATGTGTAGAATACCACTCCTCTAAGGTTCTGTCAAGGGAATTTCCGGAATATAATTTCAAAAAAAGCTGAGGTTCCCATGTCTTCCGAATCAAAATATGCTCTCATCACCGGCGCTGCCATTCTGACTCTGGCCGGACTTATAAGCCGCGTTACAGGCTTCTTTTATAGGATATTCCTCTCCCATTCCATTGGTGCCGAAGGAATGGGAATCTATCAGATGATTTTTCCCGTATATGGCTTCTGCTTCGCGCTGGTGGTTTCCGGTATGCAGACCGCCATCTCCCGGAGCTGTGCCGCTTCCTGGGCCGCCGGACGTCCCCGGCAGGCGAAAACCAGCTTCCTGGCCGGTTTTTCTCTTTCCCTGGGACTTTCTCTGGTCATCGCCTTTCTTCTTCACGGGCAGGCCGGCCGGCTGGCAAAACTCCTTTCCATGGACAGCCGCTGTATCCCCCTGCTTCAGCTGATCGCCTTCGGTATTCCTTTCGGGGTAGTCCACACCTGCATCAGCGCGTATTACTACGCCCGGAATAAGACGGCGGTTCCTGCCGCCGCCCAGCTGCTGGAACAGTTTACCCGGGTGGGCGCCTCCCTGGTGATCTGGCAGATATTTCTCGCCGAGGGGAAATCCCCCTCCCCGGCTCTGGCCGTGGGCGGACTTCTGGCAGGGGAACTGGCCTCGTCGCTTTTTTCCGGCATCTGTATTCTGGTACATTTTCAGGATCCCTCCCTTCGCAGGGGACCCTCAGGCTCTTTTTGGCGCAGTCAAAGGGAACTGACGGTTCTGGCCCTGCCTCTTGCCGCCAACCGGGTACTGCTGACGCTTTTGCAGAGCGGGGAAGCCATCCTGATTCCCGGCCACCTGGTGCTTTCCGGCATGACTTCCGATGACGCGCTGACATTGTTCGGAGTCTTTTCCGGCATGGCAATGCCCTTTATTCTTTTTCCCTCCGCTATCACCGGATCCGTATCCACTCTGCTGCTGCCCACAGTGGCCGCGGCAGAAGCCCGTGGCAACGAAGAGGGCATCCGCAGGGCCACGGAAAAGACCATACAGTACTGCCTGCTTCTGGGGATTCTGGCAGCAGGGGTATTCTTTTTCTACGGAAACGCCCTGGGGCGCACGGTATTTCACAGCGCTCAGGCCGGCACCTTCATCCGGATTCTGTCCTTTGTCTGTCCCTTTCTTTATCTCACCGGCACGCTGTCCAGTATTTTAAACGGGTTGGGCCATACCACGCTGTGTTTCTGGCAGAATGCCGCGGGGCTTCTGATCCGCATCGGCTTCGTGGTGCTGGCCGTCCCCGGATTCGGCATCCAGGGATATCTGTGGGGAATCCTTGCCAGCCAGCTGGCTGTCACCGGACTGAATCTGATCTTCCTGCGGAAACAGTTTGTCTTTTCGGTTTCCGCCTGGGACTGGATCGTCAAACCGGCCGCTGCCCTGGCGGTCTGTATGGGAATTTCCCTGCTTTTTCAGTCTCTTCTCGGCCGCCTGGCCCTTCCCGGCCTGGCAGTTCTGGCCGCGTCTCTCCTGGCTGCCGGGCTCATCTACCTGGGGCTTCTGCGCATGATGGGGCTTCTTCCGGACTTCTGTCGTCCAGACGGCGCCGGCGGAAATAATGGATGACAGCGAAAAAAATTTGTATTATAATAGGGAACGTGATTTATGAAGCACAGATGAGGAGATTATTATGAGTATTCAGTTTTTAAAAACCCTGCCCACACCGGAAGAAATCAAGGCGGCTTACCCGGTGACGGAGCGTATTGCCGCCATTAAAAAAGAACGGGACGCAATGATCCGGAAAGTTTTCACCGGTGAATCCGATAAATTTCTGGTGATCATCGGCCCCTGCTCCGCGGATAACGAGGACGCTGTCTGCGAGTATGTCAGCCGGCTGCCCCGGATTCAGGAGAAGGTGGCCGACAAGCTGATCCTGATTCCCAGAATCTACACCAACAAACCCCGCACCACCGGCGAGGGCTACAAAGGCCTTCTTCACCAGCCGGATCCGGAGAAGCAGCCGGATCTTCTGGACGGCCTGATCGCGGTTCGTAAGTTACACATGCGGGCCATTGAGGAGTCCGGCCTCACTGCCGCCGACGAGATGCTTTATCCGGAAACCTGGCGGTATCTGGACGATATCCTCTCCTATGTGGCCGTGGGGGCCCGTTCCGTGGAAAATCAGCAGCACCGCCTGGTGGCCAGCGGCATGGACATCCCCGCCGGCATGAAAAATCCCACCAGCGGCGATCTGTCCGTCATGCTGAACTCCGTGGTGGCAGCTCAGATGAAGCAGAATTTCATTTACCGGAACTGGGAGGTGGAGACCACGGGAAATCCCCTGGCCCACACCATTCTCCGGGGCGCCGTCAACAAACACGGCAATGCCATCCCCAACTATCACTATGAGGATCTCCAGCTGCTGATGGAAAAATACATGGAACGGAATCTGGAAAATCCCGCCGTCATCGTGGACGCCAACCACTCCAATTCCAACAAACAGTTCCGCCAGCAGATCCGGATCGTAAAGGAAGTGCTTCACAGCCGCAAGCTGGATGGCGACATCCGCCGTCTGGTAAAGGGCGTGATGGTCGAGAGCTATCTGGAGGAAGGCAACCAGAAAATCGGCTGCGGAGAACATATCTACGGAAAATCCATCACCGATCCCTGCCTGGGATGGGAGGATTCCGAACAGCTGATCTATACCATCGCGGAAATGTGCTGACAGAAAAGAATCCTGGCGGAGCAATTTCCTGTGATATGATAAAAGCGGAGCCGGCAAGTACCGGTTCCGCTTTCTCAGTTTCTGGGATGCGTCTTCGCGTAGACGTCCCGGATCTTATATACATTCATGTTCACATACATCTGGGTGGTGGAAATATCGGAATGACCCATCATCTCCTGCACGCTTCTGACGTCCGCTCCGTTCTGTATCAGATGGGCGGCAAAGGAATGGCGCAGGGTATGGGGCGTGATGTCTTTTTCTATGCCCGCCGAAGCAGCGTAGCCTTTCAGGATCTTCCAGAATCCCTGACGGCTCATCGGCTTGCCGGAGCAGTTGGTAAAAAGCACTTCCGTCTCCTGATCCCCCACAAATACCTTTCTGGCGTCTGCCAGATAGTGGTGAAGCGCCCGTCTGGCAACGCTGCCAAAGGGAATCACCCGTTCTTTGTCCCGTTCCCGGCAGGTGATGTATCCCATGGAAAGATTCACATCCGGCCAGGTCAGATGAATCAGTTCGCTGACCCGGATCCCCGTGGCATACAGAAGTTCCAGCATGGCCTTATCCCGGATCCCCTTCGGGGTCTCCTGGGACGGCTGGGCCAGAAGAAGATCCACCTCTCTGACCGTCAGCACCTCCGGCATCTTTTTCTCCACCTTCGGGGGCTTCAAATGCTCCGAAGGATCTTTGTCAATCACACGTTCTCTTGTCAGGTACTGAAAAAAAGCCCTCATGGAGGCCACACTTCTGGACACCGTGGACGGGGCAAAGTGCCGGTTCTCCAGATATAACATGTACGAATTCAGGTTCGTCTCGGTAATCCGGGATACCTCCGTGATGTGCTGCTCCCCTTCAAAATACCGCATCATCTTTTTCAAATCGCGCTCGTAGGACACCTCAGTATTTCCGGACGTTTTCTTCGTATTATGTAAATAAGATATAAAGTTTTGTATTTCGTTTTCCATACTAAGCTTTGTCCTCGTTACTCTCATTTTTCGTCAAGTAATCTACCCTTCAAACTTAATATAACTCTTATTATAAGCAGATTCAGCCAGAAAATCAAATGCTATTTTTCCCGATTTTCCGGCCTTTTTCCGGGGTTTTCGGACAAAACACAAAATGTCGGTTTGGGTAATCTTATGTCTACCATATCTTGTGATCAGAACCATCCGAAAAACCATTTCAAAAAGTATGGATTTCCATAAGCTTCCAGAAAAATTCCGGCCAGAAGGCCGAGATAACACAGAAAGCTGCCCCAGAGATACGTTTTCCAGAGTCCCGCGCGCGCTTTCCAGATTTTTCCGCCCTTCTGATCCGCCAGAAGCCACAGGGATACCATAGACGGTCCGTAAAACAAGTACTGCGGAAATCCGGCAGCCGACAGCAGAAGCATCCCACGGATTCCGGACTGCAGAAGCGCCATACTCTGGGCGGCTCCTGTCAGAAAACCAGCCCCTGCCGCCCCCAGCCATATGGCGGGCCTGGCCGCCGCCGTCATGCCTGCCAGCATAAAGCAGAGAAATCCCGCGCTTCTTCGTTCCAGCAGATAGAGAAAGTATTCCCTGGAGGGCACGATGCCGTCTTTCAGCCTGTCGGCCAGATAGGCTGCCAGCACATCCGCGGATCCGTCCCGAAACGGAAAGGTCAGGTTGGCAAACAGGATCCCTGCGGCCAGTCCGGCGGCGTACAGCGCCAGCAGCGTCACCAGAGAAGCCTGCGTCCTGCTGTTCCAGATATTTTTCATAGCCTCCTCCTCTTCGTTATATTCTATGTGTCATTGCTTTTGAATATGTGATATGGTAAACTGAATCCGGAACCCTCCGGTCTGTCCGCAGGGCCAGGAAGAGCCAAAGAAAAGAGGTCGCTTATGAACGAAACAACCATACAGAATCTCCGCGAAAAACGCCCCCATGGCACCGTTCTGTTTCCCTGTGCGGTGTACCGCTGCTTCGGCAGTGAGGGCTCCCTGCGGGTAAAGCCGCACTGGCACGAGGAGATTGAAATCGTCTATCTGAAATCAGGGAAATACAGCCTTTCCATCAATATGGAACCTTTTGAGGTCAGCAGAGAATGTTTCTTTTTCATCAACCGGGGAGAGCTGCATCAGATAGCCTCTCTCTCAGCGGACTTTCAGGAAATGGCCATCGTCTTTGATCCGCAGCTTCTGCGCTTTCAGACCTACGATCCCACCGATGAGTATATCATTCATCCTCTGATTCAGGGAACGCTTACCTTTCCCCGCTACATGAATTCTTCTCATCCGGCATTTCTCCGTTTCCGGCAGGAATATGACAACATCATCCGGGCTTTCTGCCGTGGACAGCAGATACCTCCCACCGGTGAACAGGTATATACCACCGACACGGTGTCCCACCTGCAGACCAAGGCATCACTGCTGCAGATGCTGGCGCTTCTGTCAGAATACGGCATGATGGACGGTAACAGCCGCCCGGAAAACCACCGGGTGGAATCGGTCAAGGCGGTGCTTACCTATATCGGACAGCATTACCAGGATAAGCTGTATGTGAAGGATCTTTCCGATCTGGCCAGCATGAATGAACAGTACTTCTGCCGTTTCTTCAAGAAAGCGGTGGGAAAATCTCCCATCGATTACATCAATGACGTGCGGCTGACCCAGGTGATCCGCCTGCTGGAGGGCACAGAACTGCCGGTAACCCAGATCTGTCTGGAGTGCGGATTTAATAATATCGGCAATTTTCAGCGTCTTTTCCGCAGGAAAACAGGAACCACTCCTCTGCAGTACCGCAAGACTTTTCTCTCTAATAAGTCAAAATAACGTATATTTTAATCAGATTTTCGATAGAATTCCTCCTTTGCTTCCCGTATAATTGCGGATAGAAAAACGAAGCGGCGCTGCCGGACAGGCTCTGGCAGCCGCCATTCCGAAGGAGGTTTTTTATATGTTGACAAAAAAATGGTGGCATGAGAAAGTCGCTTATCAGATCTATCCCAAAAGCTTCTATGATACCAACGGAGACGGAATCGGTGATCTGGGCGGCGTGATCAGCAAGCTGGACTACCTGAAGGATCTGGGTGTGGATATCATCTGGCTTTCCCCCATTTACTGTTCTCCTCTGGCGGATCAGGGCTACGATATTTCCGATTATTACAATATCGACCCCCGGTTCGGAACCATGGAGGACATGGATAAACTGCTGGCTGAGGCCAAAAAACGGGACATGTCCATCGTGATGGACCTGGTGGTAAACCACTGTTCCGATGAGCACGAATGGTTCAAAAAGGCCTGTGAGGATCCAGACGGACCTTACGGAAAGTTCTTCTACATCGAGACCGTCAAAGACGGAAAGCTGCCCAACAACTGGAGATCCTATTTCGGCGGACCGGTATGGGAAAAGCTGCCGGGACACGAGGACAAATATTACCTGCATGTGTTCCACAAAAAGCAGCCGGATCTGAACTGGGAAAATCCGGCTCTGCGCAAAGAAGTCTACAAAATGATCAACTGGTGGCTGGACAAGGGCCTGGCCGGTTTCCGTATCGACGCTATCATGAATATCAAAAAACCGGATATTCATGCCTGCTATCCGGCAGACCGGGAGGATGGCCTGTGTTCCATCCAGAATATGCTGCATGACGCCAAGGGTATCGATGAATTCCTGCACGAGATGCGGGTGGAGACCTTTGACAAATACAACGCTTTCACCGTGGGCGAGGTATTTACCGACCGGCCCGACGCCCTGAAAGCATTTATCGGCGATGACGGCCATTTTTCTTCTATGTTCGATTTCAGTGAAACGGTATGCGGAAAGAACGACGACGGATGGTATAAGAGTCAGCCGGTGGTATGCGGCGATGAATACAAAAAATGCGCGTTCGATGAACAGCGCAGACTGGGCGACATCGGATTTATTTCCAATATCATCGAGAACCACGATGAGCCCAGAGGTGTCAGCCATTACATTGCCGAGGGTGAAGTAAACGATACCAGCAAAAAGATGCTGGCGGCGGTGAACATGATGCTGCGGGGACTTCCCTTTATCTACCAGGGCCAGGAACTGGGTATGACCAACGTGGATTTCACCTCCATCGACCAGATCGATGACTGCAGCACACTGGATGAATACCAGGTGGCGCTGGACGCGGGACTTTCCCCCGAGGAAGCTTTAAGAAGCGTAAAACCCTTCAGCCGCGACAACGCACGGACTCCCTTCCAGTGGGATGACAGCGCAAATGCCGGATTTACCACAGGTACACCCTGGCTTTCGGTAAATCCCAACTATAAAGAGATCAATGCTGCCGATCAGGTAGGACGGAGCGATTCCGTATATGCCTGGTATAAACAGCTGACCTCCCTGAGAAAAAATCCGGATTATCAGGAAGCCGTCGTATACGGTGAACTGATTCCTTATCTGGAGGAGCAGAAAAATCTGATGGCTTACTTCCGGAAAGGCCAGGAGAAGACCCTTCTGGTGGCTGCCAATTATCAGAAACAGCCTCAGGATATGGTTCTGCCCTCATCCTATAAAAAAGTTCTGATGAACAACTGCCCCGCTCTGAATCAGAAGGGCGATGTTCTCCATCTGGATGGTTATCAGGTGGTAATTCTGGAGCTGTAAGCTGCCTGCTGCAGTTCTGTCCGCCAGCATCCCGCCCAATGGCGGGTGCTGAGAAATACGGCATTTTCTTCCGGATCCGTTACCCCGGCCGGAGGTTAATGTAAATACATACCCAAACCTATGATGTTACACAGAATGGGCCGCTGCATTGCTTTC
>HHCFR02800__coassemble_1815_pt1 | contig 16652 bp, 11 predicted proteins | sample HHCFR02800__metabat2_high_PE_078 | metagenome-assembled genome bin HHCFR02800
CCTCCATCGGGAAACACCGGGATCTGCTGAAGACAGTGGAGCCGCTGGTGCGGTAGACTGTGAGAGGAGATTACATGAGAGAAGATTTTAAATCGGGTTTTGCCGCCATCATCGGACGGCCCAACGTGGGAAAATCCACCCTGATGAACCGGCTGATCGGACAGAAGATTGCCATCACTTCCAGAAAACCCCAGACCACCAGAAACAAGATTCAGACGGTCTACACCTGTCCTGAGGGACAGATCGTTTTTCTGGACACCCCGGGCATGCACAAAGCCAAGAACAGGCTGGGAGAATATATGCTGGGGGCGGTGCGCCAGTCTGTGAAGGACGCGGATGTGATTCTCTGGCTGGTGGAGCCCACCAGTTATATCGGCGAGGGAGAGCGTTCCATCGCCGCGCTGCTTACCCGGGTGAATCTGCCGGTGATCCTGGTGATCAACAAGGTGGACACCATTAAAAAGGAAGAACTGCCGGCATTTATCAATGCCTACAAGGATCTCCATGATTTTGCCCAGATTGTTCCGGTGTCGGCGCTGCGGGGGCAGAATACGGACGAGGTGATCCGCTGTATCTTCAAATATCTGCCCTACGGCCCCATGTTCTACGACGAGGACACGGTGACCGACCAGCCCCAGCGGCAGATCGTGGCGGAGATTATCCGAGAGAAAGCCCTGCGGACGTTGGATGAGGAGATTCCCCACGGAATTGCCGTCACCATTGAGAAAATGCACCAGAGGGAGCGCCAGGATATTGTGGACATCGAGGCCACCATCATCTGTGAGAAGGAGTCCCACAAGGGCATTATCATCGGGAAGCAGGGAAGCATGCTGAAGAAAATCGGAAGCAGCGCCCGGTATGATATTGAGAAAATGCTGGAGGAAAAGGTGAATCTGCGCATCTGGGTGAAGGTCCGCAAGGACTGGCGGGACAGCGATGTACAGATGAAAAACTTCGGTTATAACAGAAAAGAGATTTAGAAGCCATGAGTGAGCCGATTACCGTCACCGGCATGGTGCTTTTGGCCGCGCCGGTGGGAGATTATGACAAGCGGGTGGTGCTGCTGACCCGGGAGCGGGGAAAGATCACCGCCTTTGCCCGGGGCGCCAGAAAGAGCAAAAGCCCCCTTCTGGCGGCGGCGAATCCCTTCGTGTTCGGAAGCTTTCAGGTCTACGAGGGGCGGACGGCCTATACCCTGGCCCAGGCGTCGGTGAAGAATTATTTTACGGAGCTGGCAAACCGGCAGCCGGGGGTGTACTACGGCTTCTATTTTCTGGAAATCGCGGATTACTACGGGCGGGAAGGCGCCCGGGAGACGGATATGCTGAATCTGCTGTACATCACCATGCGGGCGCTTTTGAACGACCGTATTCCCAACCGGCTGATCCGCAGTATTTTCGAACTGAAGGCGCTGGTGCTGAGCGGAGAATACCCCCAGACCTTTGAGTGTGTCTGCTGCGGGTCCCGGGAGCGCCTGAGTCATTTTTCCCTGTACCGGTCCGGCTGCGTGTGTCCTTCCTGTGTGCCGCAGGTGAAGGACGCCCGGCCCATTTCACCGTCTGCCCTGTACACCCTGCAGTACATTATTGCCTCCCCCATGGAAAAACTGTACACCTTTACGGTGAGTCCGGAGGTGGAAGAGGAGGTGGGGCGGCTGGTGACCCACTACATGGAGCTGCACACGGACAGAAAATTCAAAAGCCTGGAAATCCTGAAGGTGATGGATTCATAAAATCCAGTTGAAAACCGGGCTGACAGAGGCTATAATAGAAGAGTTCTTACAGACCGCCGTACAGGCGGCAGAAGATGTACCCGGTGCATGGAGGTTTGGAATGAAAAAACGCAGGGTGATTCTGTTGCTGGTCCCGGCCTTGCTTCTGGCAGGGTGCGGAGGAATCGCAAAGGCAGAAGAGACAACAGTGACCGTGGATGAGAACGGCCGGATTACGCAGGCGCTGGTGGAGGATTTCTCCCAGGAGAATTACAGCAGCCAGGAGCTGGAGGAGGAAATTGACGGCCTGATCGAAGCCTATAACGGGGAAACCCAAAGCAGCGCTGTGTCCATGGAGTCCTGTCAGGTAAAGGACGGGCAGGCCAGAGTGATTCTGGAATACGGGTCAGATGAAGATTACCGGGCATTCAACCTGGTGGATTTCTTCGCGGGCACGGTGGAGCAGGCACAGCAGGAGGGCTATTCCTTTGACTGCGCGTTTCTGGACGCCGGAAAGAACACGGTGCAGGATGGAACGGTGCCGGATACCTGTACGCAGATGCAGGCGGTGATCGTGAAGGAGCCGGTCTGTGTGATGGCGCCGGGGGAGATTTTGTATGTCAGCAGCAATATGGAGATTCTGGATGAGAACCGGGCCAGACTTGCCTCTGACACCGGAATCGAAAATGAGAATGCGCAGGTGGTCACGGAAGCCTACGGCATCGTGATTTATCAAAGCTGACAGGGAGGGGCTGTAAGAAAGCCTTCCGTGTGTATGGATTTGTGACGGCATGGCGCTGAAGGGCGGTGCCGTTAGAAATATAGAGTAAGAATAGGGAAGAGCAATCCCGCAAGGGGATCCCTTATGGCCAATATGGCCCAAAAAAGAGGAAACCCCGCAAGGGGATACCTGTATGGCCATATGGCCGGAAAGAGAGGAAACCCCGCAAGGGGATACCTATATGGCCATTCGGCCGGAAAGTGAGGAAATCCCGCAAGGGGATACCTGTATGGCCATTCGGCCGGAAAGTGAGGAAATTATGGAAAAGACGATGGAGAAAATTGTAGCGCTGGCAAAATCCAGAGGGTTTGTGTACCCGGGGTCTGAGATTTACGGCGGCCTGGCCAACACCTGGGATTACGGAAATCTGGGTGTGGAGCTGAAGAATAATGTAAAGAGAGCCTGGTGGAAAAAGTTCATCCAGGAGAATCCCTACAACGTGGGCGTGGACTGCGCCATCCTGATGAATCCCCAGACCTGGGTGGCATCCGGTCATCTGGGCGGTTTTTCCGACCCGCTGATGGACTGCCGGGAATGTCATGAGAGATTCCGCGCCGACAAGCTGATCGAGGATTACTGCGCGGAGAAAGGCATTGTGCTGGAGGAAAGCGTGGACGCATGGAGCCAGGAAAAGATGACTGCCTTCATTGCGGAGCATCAGATTCCCTGCCCCACCTGCGGAAAGCACAATTTCACCGATATCCGTCAGTTCAACCTGATGTTCAAAACCTTCCAGGGTGTTACCGAGGACGCGAAAAATACGGTATATCTCCGTCCGGAGACCGCCCAGGGTATCTTTGTAAACTTCAAAAATGTACAGAGAACTTCCAGAAAGAAGCTGCCCTTCGGTATCGGACAGATCGGAAAATCCTTCCGGAACGAGATTACCCCCGGAAACTTCACTTTCCGTACCAGAGAGTTTGAGCAGATGGAGCTGGAGTTCTTCTGCAAGCCGGATACGGATCTGGAGTGGTTCAACTACTGGAAACAGTTCTGTCTGGACTGGCTGTACAGCCTGGGCCTGAAGCATGAGGAAGTGCGTTACCGTGATCATGAGAAGGAGGAGCTGTCCTTCTACAGCAAGGCCACCACGGATGTGGAATTCCTGTTCCCCTTCGGCTGGGGTGAGCTGTGGGGCATCGCGGACCGTACCGATTATGACCTGAGCCGTCACCAGGAGGTGTCCGGACAGGATCTGACCTATTTCGACGATGAAGAAAACCGCAAATACATCCCCTACGTGATCGAGCCCTCTCTGGGTGCGGACCGTATGGTGCTGGCTTTCCTGTGCAGCGCTTACGACGAGGAGGTTCTGGACGCCGAGAAGAACGATGTGAGAACCGTTCTGCATTTCCATCCGGCGCTGGCTCCGGTGAAGGTGGGCGTGCTGCCGCTGTCCAAAAAGCTGAACGAGGGCGCGGAGAAGGTATTTGCCATGCTGTCCAGGAAATGGAACTGCGAGTTCGATGACAGAGGAAACATCGGAAAGAGATACCGCCGTCAGGATGAGATTGGTACGCCGTTCTGCGTCACCTACGACTTTGATTCCGAGAACGATGGCGCGGTGACTGTCCGCGACCGTGACACCATGGAGCAGGAGCGGATCAAAATCGAAGATCTGGAGAAATATCTGGAGGAGAAACTGGCATTCTGATTTGGCCGCCGGCGAAGGAAGGGCCGGGATAAGTAAGGGAGAGAATTTCCGTATGATGAGGTGGAAATTCTCTCCCTTTTTGCGTTGATAAGCCCGGAGCGGAGCGTAGACCATCCGGCGGCAATGCCGCGAGGGGAACGAGGTATCGCGGTGATCGGGTAGGGGAAGGTGTTTTCCTCTATCCGATTGCGGGAATTTACTGACAGCGCAGGAAAACCAGGCTGCTTTTGGCAGAGAGGAAAGTCATTTCCGAAATGTACAGAGGAATATGAGGGAGGCCGGAGACGGAAACTGAGAGGAAATCCGGGGAGAAGACCCGTGAGACGTCCCGTGAGACGTCCTTCGGGAAGAGTGTGACGGAAGATTCTCCATCATTGTATGTAAATCTGCATGGAAACCCTGCGGATGCTGTGATAAGATGAAGATACGATTCAGATTTAGCTGTCTGTACGGAAAATGCGGGAGGTTTTGCCATATGGAAATCGAAATTGTCAACGAAGCAAAGCAGCGGGAGGAAAGAGAAAAAAGGCTGCAGCCCCTTATGGAGCCGGCGGGCCGCTACGGGGCCAACGGATATTTTCTTAGCAGAGACGGCAAGCCCTGGTATCCGGTGATGGGGGAAATCCATTTTTCCCGGTTGAAGGAATCTCTGTGGCGGGACGCGGTGGCGAAAATGAAAGCCGGCGGCGTGCAGGTGCTGGCCACCTATGTGTTCTGGATTCACCATGAGGAACGGCAGGGAGAGTGGGATTTTACCGGACAGAGGGACCTGAGAAAATTCCTCGCGGTCTGCCAGGAGGAAGGAATGCCGGTATTTCTGCGGATCGGCCCCTGGTGCCATGGGGAGTGCCGGAACGGAGGATTCCCGGACTGGCTGACAGCGAGGGAGGATCTTCAGCTGCGGACCAACGATCCGGCTTATCTGGCGCTGGTGGAAATCTTCTGGCAGCAGATTTACCGGCAGGCGGAGGGATTCTTTTACCGGCAGGGAGGCCCCATCGTGGGAATCCAGATTGAAAATGAGTACGGGCACTGCGGCGGCCTGCAGGGAGATGCCGGCCGCGAACATATGCAGACGCTGAAAAAGCTGGCCATCCGGCTGGGCTTTGAGGCCCCCTATTATACAGCCACCGGCTGGGGCGGGGGCATTGTGCCGGAAGGATTTCTGCCGGTATTGGCGGCTTACTGCGGCGCACCCTGGGATTCCAGCAGAAAACAGCTGCCGCTGAACGGGAATTTTCTGTTTACCCACTACAAGGATGACCGGAATGTGGGCAGCGATCTCCATGTGGGGGAGGAGACAGGATTCACCTATGACACGGAGAAACTTCCCTATCTGACGGCGGAGCTGGGAGGAGGCCTGCAGGTGACCGGCCACAGGCGTCCCTTTGTCACCGGCGCGGACACCGCCGCCATGGCTCTTTGCAAATTCGGCTCCGGCGCCAATCTGCTGGGCTATTACATGTATCACGGAGGTACCAATCCCCGGGGAAAATACACCACACTGCAGGAGTCTCTGGAAACCGGTTCGCCCAATGAGCTTCCGGTGTGGTCCTATGATTTCCAGGCCCCGGTGGGAGAGTTCGGGAGGGTTCATGACAGCTATTATGCCCTGCGGCCGCTGCACATGTTTTTGAGAGATTTCGGTCATCTGGCCGTGCAGACGGATTCCATTCTGCCCAAGTGGAACGCCCGGGTTCCGGAGGATGGGGAGAGCTGCCGGGCGGCTCTGCGGCATTTTACCGGGAAAGAGATGGGATTTCTCTGCTATAACGGGCACCAGCGCCATGGAAGCGTGAAGGAGCGCAGGGAGAGCTTTGAGATCCGGGAAAACGGCCATACGGCCAGGACGCCGCTTCTGTATCTTCAGCCGGATGGGTACGGAGTTTTCCCCTATGCGTCGGAGGAATCCGGAGGTCTGCCGCTGACGCCGCAGTTCCGGGTATTTTCCTCAAACCTGCAGCCTTTGTGCTCCCTGGGCAATGACGTGGTATTTTTCGGAGAAGAGGAACCCGACATTATTTGGGATGGAACGGGAGAGGCTGTCTGCATTTCCGGCCGGGAGGCTGCCCATGGATTGAAGTACGTGGAGGACGGGCAGGAAAAACTGTTTACGGCAGACGGCTGCCTGATGGAGGAGCAGGGGAAACTGATTCTTCTGACGGAAACGGCTTCCAGTGAAGTGAAGGTTTACCCGGAGGGAAATACGGAGCTTCATTTCTGCAGGGAAATCCAGCCGGAGGGGCAGCTGATCCTGCTGCGGGAAGAGGAGACGTATGTGGAGTATGAAATCCGGATCCGTGGAGAGATGACGGAATATCTGAACGATCTGTGGATCCGTCTGGAATTGGCCGGGGACCGGGCAGAGCTGTATCTGGACGGGAAAATGTGCCGGGACTGGTTCTGTCAGGGGAAACCCTGGGATCTCAGCTGGCGGGATCTGGACGACGCCAAATCCGCGCGTGTGCGGGTATATCCGGCTAAAAACCCCCAGGAGGTATATTATGAGGTGCCGCAGGATGGAAAAACCGGTATCCGCCGGATGGAACTGATTCCGGAGTACCGGATGGTGATACGCGGATAAACCGGGGCGACGACGCTGGCATCTTCTTTACCGTAAGATGCCCGGATATAATGAGAAATGTATAACGGGGGACTTCTGAGTCAGGAGTGACAGGGGAGCAGGAATGAAACGCCGCAGTTTCATTCCTGCTCCCCTGTGCATATTCCTGGCAAGGGAAAGTGTGTTGTTAATAGTCAATTTTAAATACCGGATCGGCAGGATAACCGCCGCCCAGTTTCTGCATGGCCCGCTGGACGCTGTCCCGGGAATTTCCCCAGTCCTTGTCCTTATTCATGTAATCCTGCTTGTCGCAGAACCAGGTGACTTCCTCCTGGAGCCGTTTCATATTCTTTTCCATCAGGTCAAACAGAATAGGATAAAATTCTTCTTTCTGCTTGTCGTTCAGCTTTTTTTCGCCCACTTCCACCAGATCCCGGAAATGGGGAAGGCAGAACCCTTTGCTGTTTTTGAACAGTTCCGCGAATTCTTTGCTGTTTTTGTACATATAAAAGAAGGTGTCCAGATATCGCTGATAGTTGGAATGAAAGTGGTCGCACACATAGCAGCTGTGCTCCTTTTGGGTGATCCACTGTCCCAGGGCAGTTTCCGGCTCATCGGGTTTCAGCTCCGTCTTTTTCATCCGCCCCATCAGGGTGGATTTTCCGGCCTTGAATGTTTTCATCTGTTCTGTCAGCTCCTGATTCAGCTTTTTCATATGGGTGCTGAGGATCAGGCCGGTGCCCAGCCGGTTGCCGTAGTCGTACATCATTTTGTAATGGTGGCGGCAGAAGCCGATTTTATCAGTTTCCATGCGGATATCGTCCTCCATGTAGGATGCGCCGCTGCCCAGAATAAATTCCAGAGCGTGCTGCTCCGCTTCCCGCTCAAGATAGCAGAAAGGGCACTCGTCATCCGCATGGAAGGCGTCGTTTAAGGGAATAGTGTAAATTGTCTCTTTCATATAACAGATACCTCGTTTCATGGTGGTTTGCATCTGGTTTAAGAATACCCTTTTTTCAGAAAAACGTCAATAATAATGCAGTGTTATTCCGGTCAATGAGACAAAGATATAAACTTTCTGACGAAAATAAACAATTTTAAAAATATAAAAATGTACAATAATAACAAATAAATATTGAAAAAGGATACGGAAGTTGGTATAATGACGAAAGACGGAAAAGCAGATGCCGGGGCTTGGTTCCGGCAAGACAGAAAGGATTTCCTCAGAGACCGTCTGGATGATCACGGAGGGATCCACTGAAAGAGGAGGATGAAAAAATGGCGACAAAAAAGAGAAACATTATCGTAGGACAGTCTGGCGGCCCCACTTCTGTCATCAACTCCAGCCTGGCAGGCGTTTACAAAAACGCCATTGAGCGTGGCTTCCACAAGGTGTACGGCATGCTGCACGGGATTCAGGGGCTTCTGGATGAGCAGTATGTGGATATGTCCACACAGATTCATTCCGATCTGGATATTGAGCTTTTGAAGAGGACGCCGTCCGCATTTCTGGGGTCCTGCAGATATAAGCTTCCGGAGATCCATGAGAACATGGAGATTTATGAGAAAATTTTCGCGATTCTCGACAAACTGGAGATCGATTCTTTTATTTATATCGGCGGCAACGATTCCATGGATACCATCAAGAAGCTGTCGGATTATGCCATTATCAAAGGACATAAGCAGAAGTTCCTGGGTGTTCCCAAGACCATTGACAACGATCTGGCTCTGACGGATCATACTCCCGGTTTCGGAAGCGCGGCCAAATATATCGCTGCTTCCACCAAGGAAATTATCCGGGACGCGCTGGGGCTGACCTATAAAAAAGAGATGATTACCGTCATCGAGGTGATGGGAAGAAACGCCGGATGGCTCACCGGAGCTACGGCGCTGGCAAAGACGGAGGAGTGTGAGGGACCGGATCTGATCTATCTTCCGGAAGTACCCTTTGACATTGACAAATTCCTGAAAAAGGTCAGGGATCTGCTGCAGAAGAAACATTCTATCGTGATTGCCGTATCCGAGGGCATCAAGCTGGCGGACGGCCGTTATGTGTGTGAGCTTTCCGGAGGCGCGGATTATGTGGACGCGTTCGGACACAAGCAGCTTCAGGGAACCGCTGCCTATCTGGCAGGATTTTTAGGAGCCGAGATTGGCTGCAAGACCAGAAGCGTGGAGTTCTCCACCCTGCAGAGAAGCGCTTCCCATATGGCATCCCGGGTGGATATCGATGAAGCTTTCATGGTAGGCGGCGCCGCGGTGAAGGCTGCGGATGAGGGCTATAACGGAAACATGGTGGTTATTGACCGGGAGTCTGACGATCCCTATATGAGCTCCGCGGGTATCTACGACGTACACCGGATCGCCAATGAGGAGAAACTGGTGCCCAGAGAGTGGATGAACCGGGAAGGCAACTATGTGACCAAAGATTTTGTGGACTATGTGAAACCGCTGATCCAGGGAGATTACCAGCCGATTATGGTTAATGGTCTTCCCAGACATCTGGTGCTGGATCTGAAGAAACGGTGATATAACGTGGAGTAATGTAATATGGTATAATGGCGTAAAAGGTTGACAGCCAGACAGAAAGGTGTGGCCGTTCCCGTTACTGTTTTTTTTAAAGAGGTAACGGGAACGGCTTTTGTGTTTTTTCCGGAATTGTCTTGACTATATTTGGGATTTTGAGTACAATTATGCTATACGAGTGCCTTAAGGCATGAGTGAGAATATCTGACAGTTTTTCCTGAGAACTGACAGATATTTTGGAAACAAACTATACTTTTTAGGAGGAAGTTAAAAAATGGCAAAATGGGTTTACTTATTCAGTGAAGGTAATGCCAACATGAGAAACCTGTTAGGCGGAAAAGGTGCCAACCTGGCCGAGATGACCAATCTGGGCATGCCGATTCCCCAGGGCTTCACCGTGACAACGGAAGCTTGTACTGACTACTACAATAACGGCAAGAAGATTTCCGAGGAGATTCAGGGACAGATCTTTGACGCTCTGGCTGAACTGGAGAAGATCCAGGGAAAGACCTTTGGCGATACTGAGGATCCGCTTCTGGTTTCCGTTCGTTCCGGTGCGAGAGCATCCATGCCGGGTATGATGGACACGATCCTGAACCTGGGTCTGAACGACGTTGCAGTAGAAGGTTTTGCGAAAAAGACCGGCAACCCGAGATTTGCATACGATTCCTACAGACGTTTTATCCAGATGTATTCTGACGTTGTTATGGAAGTTCCGAAGTCCTTCTTCGAGAAAATCATCGACGAAGTGAAAGAGGCTAAGGGCGTTCATTACGACACAGAACTGACTGTTGACGACTTAAAAGAACTGGTTAAGAGATTCAAAGCTGTTTACTCTGAGGAGATGAACGGCGAGGAATTCCCGCAGGATCCCAAGGAGCAGCTGCTGGGAGCAGTAAAAGCTGTATTCCGTTCCTGGGACAACCCGCGTGCTATCGTATACCGCCGTATGAACGACATCCCGGGCGACTGGGGAACTGCCGTTAACGTACAGGCCATGGTATTCGGTAACATGGGAGACACCTCCGGTACAGGTGTTGCCTTCACACGTAACCCCTCCACAGGCGAAAAAGGTATCTTTGGTGAGTATCTGATCAACGCACAGGGCGAGGATGTTGTTGCCGGTGTTCGTACACCGCAGCCCATCAGCAAGCTGGCTGAGGATCTGCCGAAGTGCTACAAACAGTTCATGGAACTGGCTATGAAACTTGAAAACCATTACCGCGACATGCAGGATATGGAGTTCACCATTCAGGAGGGTAAACTGTACTTCCTGCAGACCCGTAACGGTAAGAGAACCGCTCCGGCAGCCATTCAGATCGCCTGCGACCTGGTAGACGAAGGAATGATCACTCCGGAAGAGGCAGTTTGCCGTATCGAAGCCAAATCTCTGGATCAGCTGCTGCATCCCACCTTTGATGCCGCTGCTCTGAAAGAGGGAGAGGTAATCGGAAGCGCTCTGCCCGCATCTCCGGGAGCCGGCGCTGGTAAAGTTTACTTCACCGCTGAGGAAGCAAAAGCTGCTCACGAGAAAGGTGAAAGAGTTATCCTGGTTCGTCTGGAGACATCTCCGGAGGATATCGAGGGTATGCACGCATCTGAGGGTATCCTGACCGTTCGCGGCGGTATGACCTCTCACGCAGCCGTAGTTGCCCGTGGTATGGGAACCTGCTGTGTATCCGGATGCGGCGAAATCAAAATCAACGAGGAAGAGAAATGGTTCACTCTGGGAGGATATACCTTCCATGAGGGCGACTACATTTCTCTGGACGGAACAACCGGTAAGATCTACAAAGGCGACATCAAGACCGTTGAGGCTTCCGTAGGCGGAAACTTCGGACGTATCATGAGATGGGCTGATCAGTTCCGTAAGCTGCAGGTTCGTACCAACGCGGATACACCGGCAGATACCGAGAACGCTGTAAAACTGGGTGCTGAGGGTATCGGTCTGTGCCGTACCGAGCATATGTTCTTCAACGAGGATCGTATTCCGAAGATCCGTAAGATGATCCTGTCCGACACTGTTGAGCAGAGAGAGGCTGCACTGAATGAGCTGATCCCGTTCCAGAAAGAGGACTTCAAGGCTATGTACAAAGCTCTGAAAGGCCGTCCGATGACCGTTCGTTATCTGGATCCGCCGCTTCATGAGTTCGTACCCACCGATCCGGACGACATCAAAGCTCTGGCAGCTGAGATGGGACTGACCCCGGAAGAGGTTCAGGCACGCTGCGACGAGCTGCATGAGTTCAACCCGATGATGGGTCATCGTGGATGCCGTCTGGCCGTAACTTATCCGGAAATCGCCAAGATGCAGACAAGAGCCGTTATCGAGGCTGCTATCGAGGTGAAGGAAGAGATGGGCTATGACATCGTTCCCGAGATCATGATCCCGCTGGTTGGCGAGAAGAAAGAGCTGAAATATGTGAAGGACGTTGTGGTTGCAACGGCTGAGGAAGTAATGAAGGAGAAAGGCGAGTACATCAACTACCATGTTGGTACTATGATCGAGATCCCGAGAGCTGCTCTGACTGCTGACGAGATCGCCGAGGAAGCTGAGTTCTTCTCCTTCGGAACCAACGACCTGACCCAGATGACCTTCGGATTCTCCCGCGATGACGCCGGAAAATTCCTGGGCTCTTACTATGACAACAAGATCTATGAGTCTGATCCGTTCGCAAAACTGGATCAGAAGGGCGTAGGACAGCTGGTAGAGATGGCTGCTAAGAAAGGCCGCTCCACCAACCCGACTCTGAAGATGGGTATCTGCGGCGAGCACGGCGGAGATCCCAGCTCTGTAGAGTTCTGCCACAAGGTTGGACTGAACTATGTATCCTGCTCACCGTTCCGTGTGCCGATCGCAAGACTGGCCGCAGCACAGGCAGCGCTGAACAATCCGACCAAATAAGATGTAAAAATCCAGAGGGCGCCGCTCAATCATCAGAACAGATGATTGGGCGGCGCCCTTTTCCTGCTCCTGGGCCCCCGAAGAGGGAAAACTGCCCGGCTGCTCCATGCATCTCTTCCTTCCATTCTGACAGGAATCCCGGTCATTCCCCCATAGGAAATAAATAAAAGTTCCGCGAAATGAAAAAATATAAATGGAAAAAACACTTGCAAAATACCCCATGGGGGTATATAATGACACCAGAAAGCGAGGTGTGGTGGATGGAAAAAGATAAAAAATCCTGCTGCTGCGGCCCCAGACCCGACACATGCCCGGAGCTTGCCGATTGTCCGGAGCGGGCACAGTGCCCGGAACGGGAGGGCAAAGCAGAGCAGGAGGGATGTGAAAAAACGGTCTGCTGCCACAAGAAAAAGCAGCGTTCCGAAAAGGAATACAGAGATCTTCTGAACCGGCTGAGCCGGATTGAAGGGCAGGTGCGGGGAATCCGCAAGATGGTGGAGAGCGACGCGTACTGTACCGATATTCTTGTGCAGGTGTCCGCTGTGAACGCCGCGCTGAACAGTTTCAACAAAGTGCTTCTGGCCAATCACATCCGAACCTGTGTGGCCGATGATATCCGGGCGGGGAAGGATGAGACCGTCGACGAACTGGTGGTTACGCTTCAGAAGCTGATGAAATAAACCGCAGGAGGTAGAGGTATGGAGCAATACAATGTGACAGGCATGAGCTGCGCTGCCTGCAGCGCCCGGGTGGAGAAGGCCGTCTCCAAAGTACCCGGGGTGACATCCTGTTCGGTGAGTCTTTTGACCAATTCCATGGGTGTGGAGGGAAGCGCCAGCCCGGAAGCTGTCATAGCGGCAGTGGAAGAAGCAGGATACGGAGCTTCCGCGAAAGCGAAGGCAGCCGGACAGCAGAGGACGGATGCGGCAGCAGCCGGGGAGGATATGCTGAAGGACAGGGAGACGCCCGTTCTCAAAAAAAGGCTGATTGCTTCCCTTTGTTTTCTGGTTCCGCTGATGTATGTGTCCATGGGGCATATGATGTGGAACTGGCCGCTGCCGGAATTTCTGGCCCAAAACCATGTGGCCATGGGACTTGTGCAGCTGCTTCTGACAGTGATTATCATGGTGATTAACCAGAAGTTTTTCATCAGCGGATTCAAGAGCCTGCTTCATGGAGCGCCCAACATGGATACGCTGGTGGCGCTGGGATCGGGGGCTTCCTTCGTGTACAGCACCTACGCGCTGTTTGCCATGACGGATGCCCAGCTGCGGCAGGATGCGGCAGGTGTTATGTCTTATATGCACGAGTTTTATTTCGAGTCGGCGGCCATGATTCTGACGCTGATTACCGTGGGAAAAATGCTGGAGGCCCGTTCCAAGGGAAGAACCACCGACGCCCTGAAAAGCCTGATGAAGCTGGCGCCCAAAACCGCCACCGTACTCCGGGACGGAGCGGAGGTGGAAGTGGGCATCGAGCAGGTGCGAAAAGGCGATGTGTTCGTGGTGCGGCCGGGAGAAAATATACCCGTGGACGGTATTGTGGTGGAAGGAAGCAGTGCGGTAAACGAGTCGGCGCTGACCGGCGAGAGCATCCCTGTGGACAAGAAGGCCGGGGATACGGTGTCGGCTGCCACGGTGAATCAGTCGGGATTTATCCGCTGTGAGGCCACCCGGGTGGGAGAGGATACCACCCTTTCCCAGATCATCCAGATGGTCAGCGACGCGGCGGCCACTAAAGCCCCCATCGCGAAAGTGGCCGATCGGGTTTCCGGCGTGTTTGTGCCGGTGGTGATCGCCATCGCGGTGGTGACCATCCTGGTGTGGCTGCTGGCAGGGCAGACCGTGGGATTTGCCCTCTCCAGGGGAATTGCGGTGCTGGTGATCAGCTGCCCCTGCGCGCTGGGACTGGCCACGCCGGTGGCCATCATGGTGGGCAACGGCATGGGAGCCAAACACGGCATCATGTTTAAAACCGCCGTCTCCCTGGAGGAGACGGGGAAAATGCAGATTGTGGCCCTGGATAAGACGGGAACCATCACCAGCGGCGAGCCGAAGGTGACAGACATGATTCCGGCTCCGGGCATCAGCGAGAGGGAGCTTTTGGAGATGGCCTGCGCGCTGGAGAAAAAGAGTGAGCATCCCCTGTCCCGGGCGGTGCTGCAAAGCGCACGTCAGCAGGGAATCGGACAGGAACTGGAAGTTGAGGATTTCCAGGCAGTGCCCGGCAACGGACTTTCCGGGAGCTTTCGGGGAGCGTATCTCGCCGGCGGAAACCTGAAATTTATCAGCCGGCAGGCGGAGATTTCCGGCGAAATGCGAAGCCAGGCGGAAGCGCTGGCGGAGGATGGAAAAACACCGCTGTTTTTCGCCAGGGACGGAAAGCTGATCGGTATCATTGCGGTGGCGGACGTGATTAAGGAAGACAGCCCGCAGGCGGTGAAGGAACTGCAGGATATGGGCATCCGCGTGGTGATGCTCACCGGTGACAACGAGCGGACGGCCCGGGCCATCGGACGGCAGGCAGGCGTGGATCAGGTGATCGCCGGAGTGCTGCCGGAGGGTAAGGAAAGCGTGATCCGCCAGCTGAAAAAACTGGGAAAAGTGGCCATGGTGGGCGACGGCATCAATGACGCGCCGGCCCTTACAAGAGCAGATATCGGCATTGCCATCGGCGCGGGGACGGATATTGCCATCGACGCGGCGGATGTGGTGCTGATGAAGAGCCGTCTGAGCGATGTGCCGGCGGCTATCCGGCTCAGCCGTGCCACTCTGCGGAATATCCATGAGAACCTGTTCTGGGCATTTATTTACAATGTAATCGGTATTCCGCTGGCGGCGGGCGTATGGTACCCGCTTTTGGGCTGGAAGCTGAATCCCATGTTCGGAGCGGCGGCCATGAGCCTTTCCAGCTTCTGCGTGGTGACCAACGCGCTGAGGCTGAATCTGTTCCGGATGTATGACGCCAGACATGATCACAAGAGGAAACACAAAATGGTATCCCTGGAAGGAATTTCTGGCCTGACGATTTCGGAAAATGAGGAGCATATACCCCCTGTCTTAAAAGAAGACGGGGCGGATGCAAATAAAGAAAATCAGGAGGATGGAACGATGACAAAAACCATGAAAATTGAAGGAATGATGTGCGGACATTGCGAGGCAAGAGTGAAGAAGGCGCTGGAGGCACTGGATCAGGTGCAGGAGGCGCAGGTGAGCCATGAGGCGGGAACCGCCGTGGTGATTCTGGCCGCAGAGGTGGCGGACGACGTGCTGAAGAAAGCGGTGGAGGATCAGGACTACAAGGTACTGGAGATCGCGTAAGTGATTTCGCAAAAACGGAGGGAAGACCTGCGGGTGCCGGCAGAAGATCAGACGGCGCCGGGGTCGGAAATCTCTGCCGGCGGGAGAGGCGGGCGGAAGTTTTTGCAGGCAGAAGAGGCCGTACAGATTTGGGAACACGAATCTGTACGGCCTCTTTTTAACGCTTACAGAGGAAGGGGATGGCTGGGAAGCTGGGGCCTCCGGTTGTAGGGGAGGCGGATTTCCACAATGGTCCCCTCTCCGGGACTGCTCTCCACTGTAAGGCCGTACTCCTCGCCGTAATACCCCCGGATCCGCTGATGGACATTTAACAGGCCGATGAAGTGGTGGGTGTTTCCCGGCTCGGGCCGCCGCATCTGGGACAGGGAAAGGTTCAGCAGCCGGAGCCGCTCAGGCTCGATGCCCAGACCGTTGTCCGCCACAAAAAAATGAAGAATATTGTTTTCCAGGTGCAGGCTGATACTGATGTAGCAGTCTGTTTCTTTTTCCGCGAATCCGTGCTCCACCGAGTTTTCAATCAGAGGCTGCAGAAGGAAGGCGGGAATTTCCAGGTCGTAAAAGGCCCGGGGGATATTCCAGTCCAGCTGGAATTTGTCGGGAAACCGGATGGTGAGAATAGCCAGATACCGGTTGACCTGTTGAATTTCCTCTTCCAGGCGGACGATGGGAACCTTTTTCAGGTTGTACCGGAGAAGCTCGGACATACTCATGGAGATGGTTTTGATTTCCGGTACATCGTGGATTTCCGCCAGGGAGGTGATGCTGTTCAGGGTATTGTACAGAAAATGGTGGTTGATCTGGGTCTGGAGCATCTGGATTTTCATGGACTGTTCGTTCAGCTGGTTCACATAGTTTTTCTGGATACTCTCCGCCAGCCGTTTGTTCAGATGATTGAAACTGTCCACCAGTTTCTGCAGCTCCCGGTTGGAAATCCGGGAATCCACCACGATATCCGCGTAGTTGTCCAGATTTTTGGCGTCCACCTTTTCGCAGAGAATCTGGATGGAGCGGGTGAGGCTGCGGGACAGGAAGAAGGCCAGAAGCATTTCCAGAAAGGCGGTCAGAAGAAAAATGCCGCCATAGCTGACCAGATTCTTCCGGTATGCCTGGGTGATGGTCTGGTCGTCCACAAACTGGATAATTTTCCATCCGGTGGTCTGGTTGTAGCAGCCGTTGACCAGCAGAGAGGTAT
>HHCFR02800__coassemble_1867_pt1 | contig 16255 bp, 9 predicted proteins | sample HHCFR02800__metabat2_high_PE_078 | metagenome-assembled genome bin HHCFR02800
AAGTAAAGGATCTGAAAATAACATATAAATGCCGGAAAGCCTTGTCTCTGAAAAACAGTCTGCTTCATTTCCGCAAAAGCAGGATGGAAGTGGTGGAAGCCCTGAAAGGGATTTCCTTCGAAGTGAAAAAAGGGGAGATCCTGGGGATTGTGGGGAAAAACGGCAGCGGGAAATCCACGCTTCTGAAAGCCATCGCGGGTATTTTTTCCCCGGATTCCGGAACCATCGATCTGGAAACCGAATCCGTGTCCCTGCTGTCCATCGGTGTGGGATTTCAGAAACAGATGAGCGGCCGGGAAAATATTATCTTGTCCGGGATGCTGCTGGGCTTTACGGAACAGCAGGTGCGGGCAAAGATGGACGAGATTATCGAGTTTGCGGGACTGGGGAAATTCATTGACATGCCGGTGAAAACATACTCCAGCGGTATGCACTCCAAGCTGGCATTTTCCATCACGGCGGTGCTGGAGACGGATATCATGCTGATTGATGAGGTACTCAGCGTGGGCGATGCCAAATTCAAGAAGAAAAGCTATCAGAAAATGAAAGAACTGATCATGGATGATAACCGGACGGTTCTGATTGTGTCCCACAGTGCCGATACGCTGGAGAAGCTCTGCACCAGCTTGCTCTGGCTCCACGAAGGTGAGGTAAAGATGCAGGGGGATACGCAGACGGTGCTGAAAGCCTATAATGAATTTATGGCATAGACTTCTTCTTGACAATACCGCCCCGGTATGCTAAGTTGGATAAAACAAAAGCATTCTTTACAATCTGTTCTGTTTTTCACTTCTTTGAGCATCTGCGGCTTTGGCTGCCGGATTCTCTTATCAGGAACTTCAATGCTTTTATACCCATGATGAACATTCAGGCAGGGAGGTTCCTGATGTGTGAGGCTCCCTGTGGAACCTTCGCAGCCTCCTTTTCTGGTACTATGGACTGGTATTCCCGGGGATAATCTGCCGGGATACTTTCCGGATCTGTACTGAGCAGAAAGGGAGGATGCTTACGATTTCATCGCTGTGATGGCGGGAGATCAGGAACTGATACAGATAAAAGAGAAGAGCAAAACCGGGAAAGGAGCGTATGATATGTGCCAGGCAATCCAGGAGATGATTCAGGAAGGATATCAGAAAGGAAATCGCGAAGGCATGCGGCATCTGCCCGGAGGAGCTGGATATTATTTTAGAGGATGAGACACAGTGATGATACCAAAGATTAATCTTCCCAACTGGAAAAACCCGAAAAAGCGCATCCGCGTTTCGCTGCTGATTCTTTTTGACATTGCGGTCATTCTTATGGCGGAGTATGGCGCGCTGCTGATCCGCTTTGAATTCCGGCCAGAACTTATCAAGCCGGAATTTCTGGATGCGCTGGGGCATTACAGTGTGATCAATATTGTACTGACGCTGGTGATTTTTGCGCTGTTCAGTCTGTACGAAAGTCTGTGGCGGTATGCCAGTGTGACGGAGCTTTTGAACCTGACCCTGGCCTGCATCATTTCTTCCATGGCCCAGGTGGTGGTCACTTATATGCTGCAGTATCACATGCCCCGTTCCTACTATATTCTGTATCTGCTGCTGCTGCTTCCAATGATGGCCGGCGGACGGTTTTCCTACCGGCTTCTCAGGATTCTCCGGCAGAAGCTGTATACAGATAATCTCAAACAGCCGATTTATACCATGGTAATCGGGGCCGGCGATGCGGGAACAGTGATTATCCGGGAAATGAAGGCCAGCTACCATCTCAGCAATCAGGTGGTATGTGCTATCGATGACAACCCGGAAAAAAAGGGAAGCCGGATTCTGGGCGTTCCTATTGTGGGAAACCGGAAGGATATTCCGGCGGCAGTGAAAAAATATAAGATTCAGGAGATCGTGGTGGCCATTCCAACCATGAAACCCCAGGATAAAAAGGAGCTGCTGGAGATCTGTAAGGATACCGGCTGCAAGCTGCGGCTGCTGCCGGGGGTGTACCAGCTGATCAACGAGGAGGTCAGTGTCTCCAGCCTTCGGGAGGTGGAGATTGAGGATCTTCTGGGGCGGGATCCGGTGCAGGTGGATCTGGATTCTGTGCTTCAGTATGTGCAGGGGCAGCGGGTTCTGGTGACCGGAGGCGGCGGGTCCATCGGCAGCGAGCTGTGCCGGCAGATTGCCTCCCACCGGCCGGGGCTGCTGGTGATCCTGGACATCTATGAGAATGCCGCCTATGATATACAGCAGGAGCTGAAGCATCAGTATCCGGATCTGAATCTGGTGGTGCTTATCGCTTCTGTCCGGAATACGCACCGGATCAACAGTATTTTTGAAAAATACCGTCCGCAGCTGGTGTATCACGCGGCGGCTCACAAGCATGTGCCGCTGATGGAGGACAGTCCCAACGAGGCTATCAAAAACAATGTGTTCGGCACGCTGAACACGGCCAGGGCGGCGGAAGCCAACGGATGCCGGCGTTTTATCCTGATTTCCACGGATAAGGCGGTAAATCCCACCAACATTATGGGGGCCTCCAAGCGGATATGTGAGATGATTATTCAGTGCCTGAACCAGTCCTCCCGAACGGAGTTCGCGGCGGTGCGGTTTGGAAATGTGCTGGGGAGCAACGGCAGTGTGATTCCGCTTTTTAAGAAGCAGATTGAGCAGGGCGGACCGGTGACGGTGACGGATAAGAATATTATCCGGTATTTTATGACGATTCCGGAGGCGGTGTCCCTGGTGCTGCAGGCAGGAGCTTATGCCCGGGGCGGCGAGATTTTTGTCCTGGATATGGGAGAGCCGGTGCGGATCGACGATCTTGCCCGGAATCTGATCAAGCTGTCGGGACTGCAGCCGGATGTGGACATTCCCATCGTCTATACCGGTCTGCGGCCGGGAGAGAAGCTTCTGATGGATGAGGAAGGGCTGAAAAAGACAGCCCATGAGAAAATATTTATCGGAAAGCCCATTGCCTTGAATTATGAGGAGTTTATGAAGCAGCTGGCGGCACTGAAGCTGGAGGCTTATAAGGATGGGGACGGGATACGGAAGCCGGTGGCAGAGATTGTGAAGACATACCGGTACTGAGATGTAAAAAAGAAGAAACCTGGCCGTTGGCCAAAAGGCGGAACTGTCAGGAGGATAAACGGAAAAGGAGAAGGTCATGAGAAAGGGAAAGCGGGCCATGGATCTGCTGCTGGCGGTTCCTGCGCTGATTGTTCTGAGCCCTCTGTTTGCGGGGCTTTGCCTCTGGGTGAAGCTGGATTCGCCGGGAGCGGTTTTTTTCCGGCAGAAGCGGGTGGGGATCCACAAAACGTATTTTGAGATTCTCAAGTTCCGCACCATGCGGTCGGATACTCCGAAGGATGTGCCTACACATCTTCTGAAGGATCCGGAACAGTATATTACCCGGGCAGGAAAATTTCTGAGGAAGACCAGCCTGGATGAGCTTCCGCAGCTTCTGAATATTATCCGGGGAGAGATGAGTATTGTGGGGCCCCGGCCGGCGCTGTGGAATCAGTATGATCTTCTGAGGGAGCGGGACCGGTACGGCGCCAACGATGTGCTTCCCGGGCTGACGGGCTGGGCACAGATTCACGGGCGGGATACGCTGCCCATTGCCCAGAAGGCAAAGCTGGACGGCTACTATGTGGAACATCAGGGCTTCTGGATGGATCTGCGCTGTATTTTCCTGACCGTGATTTCCGTTCTGAAGCATGACGGAGTGCAGGAAGGCGGCACCGGCGCCGTTTCTGAAGCGGGAGAGTCCAGCGGAGATCAGATAAAAGCAGATACCGGAGAACAATCCGGAAGCCGGGAACCTTCAGAAGTGCAGGGAGCAGTGGATGCTGCGGTTGCTATGGATGATCCCCTGGTCAGCGTGGTGGTGGCCACATACCGCCGCCGGGACAGCCTGAAGCGGGCGTTGGCCAGCCTGTTTCGTCAGACCTATGATAACCTGGAAATTCTTCTGGTGGATGACAATGCGAATCCCGTCTGGAACCGGAGGGTCCGCAGGATCGCCAAAAGCGGCGCGGCGAAAAGCGGCTGCCGGGTGGTGTACATACAAAATGAGAAAAATCTGGGTTCCGCTGCTTCCCGCAACGCGGGGATTCAGGCGGCAAAGGGAAGGTATGTGACCTTCCTGGATGATGACGATGTGTATCTTCCGGATAAAATTAAACGGCAGCTGGAGCCGATGCTGAGGGAACGGGCGGACTATTCCATCACAGATCTGGAACTTTACAGTGAGCAGGGAAAACTGGAGGAGCGGAGAGTGCGCCGGTATCTGGAAAAGGCGGACTGGAAAAATACTGACGCGCTTCTCTCCTGCCATCTGATGTATCACATGACGGGGACGGACACGCTGATGTTTCGGACGGATTATCTTCGGGGAATCGGCGGTTTTCCGCCCATTGATGTGGGAGATGAGTTTTATCTGATGGAGGAAGCAATCCTGGGAGGCGGCCGGGGAATGTACGTGCCGGGTAGCCAGGTGCGGGCTCTGGTGCATCGGGATACCGAAGGGTTATCCAGCCGTCAGGGAAAGATTGACGGGGAAAACGCGCTGTACGAGAGAAAGAAGGAGTATTTTCCCATGCTACCTTCCCGTGCGGTCCGTTTCATACGGATGCGCCACCACATGGTGCTGGCTTACGCGCAGCTTCGGCAGAAGCATATGCGGGAGGCATTTCTGGAAGGCGCGAAGGCGGTTTCCAGCGCGCCGGTTTCCTGTGTGGCCATGATTCTTTCCAGACGCCGCGGGAGGTAGCGTATGAAGAAAAAACTGCTGAATTTTATAATGACAGTCTGGGCACGCCTGACATTCCGGGAAACTCCTTCCCCGGAATGCTGGGTGTTTTCTTCTGTCCACAACAGGGCTTTCAACTACAATTCCCGTTATCTCTTCTGCTATGTGAAGGAACATTGTCCCGGGATTCATCCTTATTATGTGACGGAGGATCCCGCCGTGTACAGAGAGCTGGCCGGACGGTACGGGGAGGAATTTCTGATTGACACCTCAACCCTTGCGGGAATCCGGAAGGTGCTTTCCTGCCAGGTATGGTTTACTTCCACAGCGCCGCCCCTTTACGGGGTGGGCTTCCGGAAGAAATACCGGATCTACAATCTGTGGCATGGAATTCCGCTGAAAACCATCGGGATGGAGCAGAAAAATCTTTCCCCGGTGACCAGAGCATACTACCGGTATTTTTTCGCGGATAATTACACGGGGGTTCTCACCACCTCCAGCCGGCTGGTGCCGCTGATGAGCCGCAGCTTCCTGGTGGAGCCGGAGCGGGTCCGTGTCTGGGGACAGCCCCGGTGCGACTGCCTTTTTGAAAAAGCGGATGCCCAAAAGGTTCTGCGGGAAATTTTTCAGGACAAGATACCGGAGGGAAATGGGGAAACGCGTCGGGGGGCGGATGCTGACCAAAAGGCGGCTGCGGCGGTTCCCGACTTTGACAAGGCGGTTTTATACGCGCCCACCTTCCGGGATCACGGGGAAACACGGCTCTTTCCCTTCCCGGAGTTTGACGGCGGCAATGGAAGAGAACGGCTGGAAGCGTTTCTCAAGGAACACCGGATGTTTCTGTGCATCCGTATGCACCTGTATGACCGGACAGCCTATGGATGGCTGGCGGAAATGGATCATCCCGGCAGCAGAGTCCGTTTCCTCAATGAGGACCGGGCGGAGGACGTGATGGAGGCGCTGGGCTGTTTTGATCTTCTGATTACGGATTATTCCAGTATTTATCTGGATTTTCTTCTTACGGGACGCCCCATGATATTTCTTCCCTATGACCGCGGGGAATATCTGGCGGATCGGGGACTGAATTTCGATTATGACCAGGTGACGCCGGGGCCAAAGCCGGAGAGCTTTGCGGAGTTTCTCCGCTGGCTTGGCGCCCTGACGGAGGGCGAGGATCCCTGGGCCGAAGAGCGGGCCCGGGTGCGGCGGTTTTTCCATGAGGTGGAAGAACCCTGCTGCGGGAAGATCTGCCGCATGGTGGAAAAAGAGATTGCCGAAATCCGCTGAAGGGAAAGTTTGTCGGTTTTGTAAGATTTATGTTAAGAAAAATTAAAGGAAATGTTGAATTTTATAGAACACCTGTTGTATAATGAACTGGTAAATATACGCACCTGGACGGAGACTTTCCGTTCAGGTGCGTTGCAGTACGGCAGATGGGAGAAAAGAATGAGAAAAGTAATCACCTATGGAACGTATGACCTGCTTCACTATGGCCATGTGAAGCTGCTTCAGAGAGCCAGAGCGCTGGGCGATTATCTGATTGTAGGGCTCTCCACCGATGAGTTTAACTGGAACGAAAAGCATAAAAAGTGTTATTTTTCCTATGAAGAGAGGAAAAGTCTTCTGGAGGCGCTGCGGTATGTGGATCTGGTGATCCCGGAGCAGTCCTGGGATCAGAAGATTTCCGATGTGAAGGAATTCCGGGCGGATGTATTTGTTATGGGAGACGACTGGGAGGGAAAATTTGATTTCCTGAAGGATTACTGTGAAGTGGTTTACCTGCCCAGAACGCCGGAGATTTCCACCACGCAGATTAAGAAGGATCTTGGAGAACAGAAAAATGGCTGAAAGCAGATCTTTTACGGGCCGTCTGAAAAGGCCCGTAAAGCGGGCGATTCTTCTTTTTGGCATGAAGCATCCCGGCTTCCGAAAGCTGTGGAAGCGTCTGCTTTACCGGAAGAGGCGACTGTATTACCGGTATCGGTGCGCCGGGGTGCGTCCGGATAAAAAGACGGTGGTGTTCAACTCCTTCAATGGAAAGACCTACGGATGCAGCCCGCGGGCGGTTTACGAATATATGATTTCCCACAGCGAATTTGACGGCTGGAAGTTTATATGGGCGTTCAAAGACCCCGAAAAGCACCGGTTTCTGGAGAAGAATCCCAACACCACGGTGATCAGCCAGCAGGCAAAGGTTTACGAACGGTATCTGGCCGGCGCCGGCTACTGGATTACCAATTACCGGATGCCGGACCATGTATGGCCGGGGAAGGATCAGGTGTATATCCAGTGCTGGCACGGAACGCCCCTGAAACGTCTGGGATATGATCTGCAGACTTCGGAAAACGCGGTGGACTCCATCAGTGAGATTCGCCGGAAATACGATATGGACGCGGAAAAATTCACCCGGATTCTCTCTCCTTCCCGGTTTGCCAGCGAGAAGTTTTCTTCGGCCTGGAATCTGAAGGCGCGCGGGATGGAGGACAAGCTGCTGGAGATCGGCTATCCCAGAAATGATTTTCTGGTGAATCACACCGAAGAGGATGTGCGGCAGATCCGCCGTCATCTGGGGATCCCGGAGGGGAAAAAGGTGATTTTGTATGCCCCCACCTGGAGGGATAACCAGCACGAGACGGGGGTGGGCTTTACTTACAGCCTGAACCTGGATTTCGGAAAGCTTCGGCAGGCGCTGGGGGAGGAGTATGTGGTGGTGTTCCGGGTGCATTATCTGGTGGCCAGCACCTTTTCTTTCCGGGATTATGAGGGCTTTATCTATAATGCCTCCGATTATGACGATATCAATCATCTCTACCTGATCGCGGATCTTCTGATTACGGATTATTCCAGCGTATTTTTCGATTACGCGATTCTGAAGAAGCCCATGCTGTTTTATATGTACGATCTGGAGGACTACAAGGACAGCATCCGGGGATTCTATTTCGGCATCGACCGCCTTCCCGGCAGGATCGTTACCAGGCAGGAGGAGCTGCCGGATGCCATCCGTGACAGTGTGGAGCATTTTTCTTATGATGAGAAATACAGAAGCTTCAGCGACACCTTCTGCCACCTGGAGGACGGACGCGCCAGCGCCCGGTTTGTGGAGCAGGTGTTTCAGGTGAAGGTGACATCCAGGCCCCGGAGACGTCCGCTGCTGCTGGCGGATGAATCGTAAGCGACAGAGGAGAACAGCCATGTGGAAGAAACTGAAAAAGAAAACGTATGATTCTTATCTGAAATACAGCCAGGAACCCATAGATGATTCCCTTGTCCTGCTGGAGGCGGGGCAGGGGAAAAATATTAACGGAAATATGTTTGCCCTGCTGCGGGAAATCTGTGAAAATCCCCGCTGGAGCCGTCTGAGACCGGTGTTCGTGGTGACGAAAGGGACCATGGACCAGGCCCGGGAGCGGTTTGCTTTATACGATTACAAACCGGAGCTGGCGGTGAGAAATTCGGAGCGGTACTGCCAGGTGCTGGCCACCGCCGCCATCCTGATCACGGACAATTCTTTTCCGCCGTATTTTCTGAAGCGGGAGGGGCAGGTCTATCTGAACACCTGGCATGGCACCCCCTTGAAAACCCTGGGAAAAAGCGAGCTGCAGAACGTGAAGTCCATGGCCAATCTTCAGAAAAATTATCTGATGAGCGACTATGCGCTGTTTCCCAACACGTTTACCCGCGATGTATTCATGAAGGATTATATGCTGGAATACCTGTACCGGGGTCAGGTGGTTCTGTGTGATTATCCCAGAAACAGTATTTTTCTGGATCAGGAACATGCCGGGACGCTGCGGGAAGCGCTGGGACTTCAGGACAAGCAGCTGATCGCCTACATGCCCACCTGGCGAGGCGCCAACCGGCAGGCGCAGATTGAAGAGCAGAAGCAGATCCTGCAGGAGTATTTTTCCCGGCTGGACGGTCTTCTGAGGGATGATCAGATGTTTTATGTAAACCTGCATTTTCTGGTGGGGAATATCATGGACTACGGGGAATATCAGCATATCCGCCCGTTTCCGGCGGAATATGAGACCTATGATTTCCTGGCACTCTGCGATATGCTGGTGACCGATTACTCCAGCGTGTTTTTTGACTTCGCGGTGACCGGGAAGAAAATTATTCTGTTTCCCTACGATCTGGAGGAGTATCTGGCGGAGAGGGGAACGTATATGTCCATGGATTCCCTGCCATTTCCGCAGGTATTTACCGCTGAGGAACTGGCCCGGGAGATCGGACGGCCCGAAGATGCGCCGGAGTGGGGAGATTTTCTGGATACGTACTGCGCGTACCGGGATCTTCACGTGCCGGAGTATCTGATGGAACTTCTGGCGGAGCATCAGTCCGCCCATGTGAAGCTGGAGGCACCGCCGTCGGATGACCGGAAGCTTCTGATGGTTTACGCGGGCAAAATGGGGAATAAATATTTCAACCGGTATCTTCTGGAGGAGCTGAACCGGCTTGACCGGCAGGAGGAATTCCGGGTGCTTCCGGTTTTCACCGGGAATTTCACGGCAAAAATCCGGGATACCCTGGCACAGCTGCCGGAGGGGATGAATTTCCTGAACCTGGTGTCGGAGCACAATTTTTCCCGGTGGGAGCGGATCTGGGCGGGACTGGCCATCCGGAACCGTTGGGTGGCCCGATGGGCGGACGGGAAGCTTCAGGCCGCTTATCAGAGAGAATGGGAACGGCTGTTTGACCAGCTGGAGCCGGATCGTATCGTGAATTTTTCCGGGCGCCCCAATTACATGTACAAGATCATTGCCCGGGCCCGGGGAGAGAAGGAGATCCATATCCACCAGGGAGCGATCCCGGGACTGGCTTCGGAGTCCCGAAACCGGCGGCTGATGCTGAGCTGTGTTGACAAGCTCTATGACCGGGTGTGGGATCACCGGCAGGAGGATATCAGCCGCTTCTGGCTGGAGGAGGAAAAGGAAAACTTTTATAATGCCTGCTGCCGCATTGACAATCTGTTTCTGCGGATGAAAAACAGGAAGGATACGCTGTGCCTGCGGGCGGTGGCTTCCGTGAAAACCACCTTGCCCTTCCCGCTGACGCAGCTGAAGATTCAGGTGCATGACCAGGTATACCCTATTCGGATGAAAAAAGGTATTCGGCTGGGAAGGCGCAGAAGGATCACTTCCTACCGTCTGGAGATCCCCGCGGCGGATCTGGCAGGCTTCGATACCTCCAACAAGGTATTTGTGGTAAGACAGGAAGAGGATGGGCTGGGCCTTCGGGTGAGTATCGGCTATAACAGCCGGAGGAAGGACAGAAGGAAATGGCGCAAGGGCCCGATTCTGTTTCTCCCGGAATCCGATACCTCCGCGTATTTCCGGCAGTCAGTGAAAAACCGGCTGTATCTGGCGGTGAGAAGCCGTGTGCCCACGGACGATGCAAGGGAGCAGAGGAAGCTGGCGCTGGCTTACTATGCGGCCCGGCTGTTTCCGGGGAAACCGAAAATTCTCCTGTACGAGAAAAACGGAAGCCGGTATGAGGAAAGCGCCTCCGTGCTGTACGAACGGCTGGTGGATGAGGGGTATACGAACCTGGCCTTTGTGCTGGACCGGTCCTATCCTTTTTATGACCAGGTACCGGACCGGTACCGGAAGTATCTGGTGGATAAATGCAGTTTCCGCCATTACCTGGAGTTTTTCCGGGCAAAGACCTTCATCGGGTCGGAAACCATGGTACACGCCATTGACCTGCGGGTGGACAACAAATATGCCAGGGAAAAGCTGGCGGCCAGGGATGTGAATCTGGTGTTCCTGCAGCACGGAGTCATGTATATGGTGTCCCTGAATTCCGAATCCCGCGGTTTCTTCAAGCCCAAAGCTACCCGGGGAAAATACCGGGTGGTGGTTTCCTCCCAGGAGGAGGCACAGCATTTTATTGAGCTGGCCAATTATAAGCCGGAGCAGCTGTACGTCTGCGGCCTTCCCAAATATGACCGCAATACGAGAGAACAGGACGCGGATAGGATTGTTCTGATGCCCACCTGGCGGCCCTGGGAATACAATGAGGTGCGGTTTGATCTGAAGCAGACCGGCTATTATCAGATGCTGGTGCGGATGTTTGAGGCGGTCCCCGCCGAAATGCGGGACCGGGTGGTCATCCTGCCCCACCCGCTGTTCTTTGAGGCGGTGGGACATGAGGAATTTCCTCTGAAACGGTACATGGACAGCGAATCCCGGTACGATGATGTGCTGAAGCATACGGCCATTCTGGTAACCGACTATTCCTCCATCGCCTATGACGCCTTTTACCGGGGCGCCAATGTGATCTTCTACTGGGAGGAAAAGGACGCCTGCATGGAGCATTACGGTCCCTCCACCCGGCTGATGCTGGACGGGGAAAATGCCTATGGGCGGATCTGTTACAGCCCTGCCGAGCTGACAGAGGCTCTGCGCAAGGAGGATGGCGCCGGACAGGAGCAGGCCTATGTGGAAAATTACCGGAAAATTGTGGAGTTTCATGACGGAAAAAATACGGAACGTCTGCTGGAAATGCTGAGAGAAGATGAGCTTCTGGGTTAAGAAAACCGCAGAAGGGCAGACCGTGAAGAAGGATTACAATAATACAGGAGGAGTAAGCCTGTGAATCTGTGGAAATGGCTGGGCAGGCTCTGCAGCCTGACGCCGGGAACGAAACGCCTGGCGCTGAAGTGGTTTTACTGGTGGAAAACACGCCGGTATCAGAAGGTCTATGTGGAAAACTGTGTGCCCGAGCCCCATACAGTGGTTTTTGAGGCCTATATGGGAAAACGGTATGCCTGCAGCCCCCGGGCCCTGTATGAGGCCATGCTGGCGGATCCCGCCTATGACTCCTGGACAAAGGTCTGGGCTTTCCGGGATCCGGAGAAGTACCGGTTTCTGGAGAAGGATCCCCATACCCGGGTGGTGGCCTGGCGGACGGCGGATTACTACCGGGCCTGTGCCGGTGCCGGATACTGGATCACCAATTCCAGGATGCCCCGGGAGCTTTCCTGCCGGAAGGATCAGGCGTATATTCAGTGCTGGCATGGGACGCCTCTGAAAAAGCTGGGATACGATCTGGAGCAGTATGCGGAGAAAAACAGTACCCTTTCGGAGGTGCGGGAAAATTATCTGGCAGAGGCCCGGCGGGTGACGCATATGCCCTCGCCCTCGCCGTTTTATACGGAGAAAATGATTTCCGCCTTTCACCTGGAGGCGCTGGGCAAGGAGCACGTGCTCTGGGAGCAGGGATATCCGAGAAATGACCGGCTGTTTTCGGCCGGGCCCGGGGAGTGCAGGCGCATCCGGGGAAAACTGGGGATTCCGGAGGGGAAAAAGGTGATTCTCTATGCCCCCACCTGGAGGGAAAACCAGCATGAGGCGGGGGCAGGATACACTTACCGGAATCCGGCGGATTTTTCTTTGTGGAAAAAAATGTTGGGAAAAGACTGGATCGTACTGTTCAGGGCTCATTATTTTATTGGAAACTCCCTGGATCTTTCCGGGGTGGAGGATTTTGTCCGGGATGTGTCGGACATGGATGAGATCAATGATCTGTATCTGATCGCCGATGTGCTGGTCACCGATTATTCCAGTGTGTTTTTCGACTTCGCCAATCTGAAGCGGCCGATCCTGTTTTATATGTATGATTACCGGCAGTACCGGGAGGAAATGCGGGACTTCTATTTTGATACGGATCTGCTTCCGGGACCGGTATTCCAGACCCAGGAAGCGCTGCTTGAGGCTTTTGGGCGGCTGGAAGAGACGGAAGAGGAATACCGGGAGAAGTACCGGAGGTTTAACAGCATATTTAATCCCCACATGCGGGTATGCAGTGGGGATTATCTGAAGGAGTGGCTGAGATAATCAGAGCCGCTCCTTTTTTCTGCTGTTTTTTCGTCTGGCAGTATGGTTTTACTGATCCTTTGCCGGAGAGTCACCGGCGGCGGGCAGGGATGGCAGCTGCGCGGTTCCGTCAGGCCCGTTGATAGTATCACCATGTTCTCCGGCAGGCTGTGCAGAATTTTGCGGTTCGCTGCCGCTTTCCGCTTCCTGCGCCCTCCGGGTGGAATCGTGTTCCGGGTCGTTCAGCTCATTTAGCAGGAAATACAGTTCTTCCTCTTTCATGGATCCCTCCGGAGGATTCTTCTCCAATGCGTCCAGATCTTCCAGAGTCTGGAAAAAGCTGCGGTTTTTCCGGCGCATATGGCGGAGCTCCTTTTTCCGGGCGCGGCGTCTCTTCATGCGCTCGGAGCGGATCAGCCATACCAGCAGGGCAAATACCAGGATTCCCAGAAGACCCGGTACCAGAACCGACAGTCCGCTGCGGGTATATACCAGCGTGATGGTGTGATCCCCGGAAACATTTTCCAGGACGTAATTGTCATCGGTTCCGATCAGTACCGGGCGGCCGTCCACCAGACAGCGGGACAGACTGTGGAACCGGTCCGGCACCGCCTGGGTGGTGTAGGATTCGCCCCGGTATACGGTGGCCTTCGCTTCGCTGACCGTGCCGTTCTGGGCTTCAACCGTTATGGTATAGCTGGGAATGGCTTTGAAACGCACTTCCAGCGTATGGTCGGTGGTGAGATCCTCAAAGGTATAGGAGGTCTCATCTCCCCGAAGCTCCACTTCCTCCCCGTCCACCAGAAGGGAATCCAGCTCGTAGTGCTCGTTGGGAGCAAAGCTGACGGTCAGCGGGTCATGCTCAAATCCGCTGGGATTTACGTCCACAGTTCCGTTCTGAGCCTGGGTAGTGACGGTGTAGCGGGGGATTTCCTCGTAAACCGCCGATATTGTGTGATCTTCCTGTACATCGGTGAAGGTGTAACCGTCGGGATACGCTGTGGGATCCACCTCGGCGCCGTCCACCACCAGTTTCTGCAGACGGAAATTCTCCTCTGAGCTGTAGGTAATGGTACAGGAGCCGCCCGGATCCACTTCCGCGGTCTGCTGGGATACGGAGCCGTTTTCAGCGCTGGCAGTGATGGTGTGGTAGATGGGAAGATGGGTTTCATACAGTTTGAAAACAGTACTTCCCTTTACGGCACTGGCCATGAGAAAATGCCCCGGCTCCAGCTGACAGATTCCCTCCGGCTCCACGCTGAAGGCGGAATCCGGCAGCGTCAGGTAATAACTGCCCACCCGGGCTTTCTGGGAAATGGAGTACACATCCACCACGTTCATGAAGCCGTCCCGCTGCATGTACGGGATACTGATGATGGAATCCCCGACTACGCAGAAATCCTGAAAAGAGCTTCTGCTGGAGGACAGCCCCAGGTTCAGAGTGTCCGTCACCTGAAAATTCCCGTCGGTGAAAATAAAAGAGTAATCCGCGGGCCGGTTGGCCATCAGCACATACTGATCCTTTTCCGCCACATAATCGATGCCGAAGAAATTCCACTGCCCGTTGCCCACGGTCACCTTCCGCTTGAACTGCAGCGTATCCGCATCTACGATAAAAACGGCGCCCCGGTTGTTTTTGCCGTTGTTGAACAGGCCGGCGATGGCGATTTCCCTGGTATTGGGATTATAGGTCATGCCGTTACCGTGTTCAAAATCCATCTGGGTTACATGAAAAGCATAGCTGTACTGTTTTACGGGATTTCCCTGGGGGTCAGTTGTATTTCTGTAAAATGCGATCAGAGTGTCCGGCTCCGTGCCGTTTCTGGATGCGTTGATCAGGCAGACGATATACTGGTCCGTGGCGCACATGGACTGAAGCCAGCCGCCTTCATCAATGATGGATGCCTCAGCAACCGTATTCCACTGGGCAGTCTCCAGGGCTGTGGTGCGCACCGCGGCAAAGGTCGTCTGCGGCAGGAGGGTACAAAACACCAGAAGCAGGCAGAGCAGCCGGGAAAGAAATCGCGGTCTCTGTCTCATAGATTGATCATTCCTTTTCGTTCCGGTCAATAATATCCAAAGTATAGCACATTTTCCCACCAGGAACAATAAAGTTTTGAGATATGAAGGGAAGTATGTTATACTGCTATTATGGGTGTTTTACGGAGTGACAGTTTGGCCTTTTGACCTCACCGTTACTTTGCAATAATAAGTCTAGTAAGAAAAGAAAGACAGGAGAGGAGAATAGTATGAAACAGATTTACAGAGCCTTGGCAGCGATGCTGGGCATATTATTGTTGATAAGCGGAAGCCCTGTGCAGGCAGCACAGGTTAATAACGGAACCGTATATCCTGTTTCTACTAACGAGGTTGCCGGATGGCCCCAGGGCCCAGATACCTATGCAGAAACGGCAATTCTGATGGACGCAGATACAGGAACGGTACTATATAACAAGGGGATGGATGAACTGAGATATCCAGCCAGTACCACGAAGTTATTGACACTTTTGGTCGCTTTAGAGAACAGCTCTCTGGACGAGCAGGTAACTTTCACTGAAACCTGTCTGGCGGATCAGACACCGGATAGTGGAAATATCGGAATGCAGGTTGGAGAAGTGCTGACGATGGAGCAATGCCTGCTGGTGATGATTATCCAGTCGGCGAACGATGTAGCTACCCAGGTGGCGGAGCATGTGGGTGGCTCCGTGGAAGCGTTTTGTGAGATGATGAATCAGAAGGCTGCCGAAATCGGATGTACCAATACACATTTTGTGAATGCCAGCGGCATGCCGAATGAAGAACATTATACCACTGCCCATGATCTGGCGAGGATTATGCAGGCAGGACTGAAAAATCAGGATTTTCGAAATATCATTGGCACTGAATCATGTACCATCGGGCCTACCAATGTGAATGCGGAGACGAGGACATACTCTACGCATCATGCCCTGCTGGCTTCCACTGCTCAAGAGCATTATGATGGCTGTCTCGGTGGAAAGACGGGAAATACAATTGCTTCGGGAAATACCATTGTCACCGCTGTAGAACAGAACGGCATGACGCTGATAGCGGTGGCCATGCGGGCAGAGGCAGGACAGGTGGCCTATGACAGTATTCAGCTGTTTGATTATGGATTTGGCAATTTCCAGAAGGTAGAAGTTCCGGGAGGCAACGTGGTGATTCCCAATGGGAATACGGTGGATCAGCTGACAACGGTGGAGACGGCGGCGCAGGATACTTCGATGACGCTGGACTATTATTATAATGAAAATTATTATGTGGGAAGTGGTGTGGAAGAGACTGTGACGGAAACGCCAGAGCCCACCCAAGAGGCAGTAACGGTGACGCCGGAGGAGACGGTGACACCGGAGGCGGACGGCAGCCAGGAGACACAGGAGACGGACGACGGTGTGTTTCGGATTGCTGCGCTGGTGCTGGTGGTGCTGATTGTACTGGCACTGATTGGGACAGTGGTGTCGGCGGTGAGGAAGAAGAACAGGAGAAAGAAGAAGCCAAAGAAATAATATTAAGAAATGATAAAATAGGTACAGGCAATAAAAAAGAAGACAGTCTTAAATTTATACGGACTGCCTTCTTTTTTGCTATGTATCAGCTATCTAATGGAATACATTAGCCGATCCAGGCGCCATCGGATGCAAAATGATAGATAGATCCTCCAATAGAATGTGTACCGGTAAGCATAGCGCCAGAAC
>HHCFR02800__coassemble_1912_pt1 | contig 15949 bp, 13 predicted proteins | sample HHCFR02800__metabat2_high_PE_078 | metagenome-assembled genome bin HHCFR02800
GGACATCTGCTCAGGGAAAACCGGATTGAACTGAAGAACGGGAAAATATTCCGCCGCTAAGGACAGGGAAGCCGGAAGGCTGATATATATTTTGCGTGGAGTATGTGTGTACCGCTTGATTTTACAGGACATCCTTGTTATACTTTAAGATGATATTTTTCGTGAGACACTAAGAAGGAGGATTTTTGTTGGACTCGATAGACTATTATAACCGATATGCGGTGCCTTATTATGAAAAGACAGTGGACGCCGATATGGGGGAGGTTATGAAGCCTTTTGTGGAACTTCTGCCGGAGAATGCGGAGGTTCTTGATCTGGGATGCGGTTCCGGGCGGGATACGCTGGCGCTGGAGGAGTATGGTTTTTATGTGACTCCTCTGGACGGAGCAGAGAAGATGTGCAGGCTTGCGGAGGTGAACATTGACCGGGATGTACTCTGCATGACTTATGACGAGATGGATTTCGATGATGTGTTTGACGGAATCTGGGCCTGTGCCTCGCTGGTACATCTTAGAGATGACCAGATGCGCAGCGTGCTGAAGAAGCTTATTCTGGCGCTCCATGAAGATGGAATTCTCTATTTTTCGGTTCGGAAAGGGGACAGAGACGGCATCTACGGAGAACGGTATTTCAGAGATTATACGAAGCGGGAACTGTATGATCTTCTGGAGGAATTTCCTCAGCTGAAGGTTATTGACCTGTGGACAACCCAGGATGTACTGCCCGGGCGGCAGGACAGGGTATGGCTGAACGTACTGGTGAAAAAGGTGGATCCGGAGGTCTGACCGCTGCAGACTGCCGAAGCGTGGCAGACGTGATGTTATAAGCAGCAGATGCGGCGCTGGGCGGGATTTCTGCTGTTGTGAATAAGAGTTCCTTGCGGGGGTTGCTGCGTAGCGCGGCAGCCCCTTTTTGTGACAATGAAAAACTCGGGCAGCGAGGTCTGACAGAAAATACAAACCATAAGGAAGGAGACAGAATGGTGAATTTCACACATCTGCATGTGCATACAGAGTACAGTCTTCTGGACGGCTCCAATAAAATCAAAGAATATGTAGCCAGAGTGAAAGAGCTGGGAATGAACAGCGCGGCCATAACCGATCATGGCGTGATGTTCGGCTGTATTGATTTTTACAAGGCGGCCCGGGAGGCGGGGATCAATCCCATCATGGGCTGTGAGGTTTATGTGGCTCCGGGTTCCCGGTTCGACAGGGAGGCGCAGGCCGGCGAGGGCCGGTATTATCACCTGGTGCTGCTGGCGGAGAACAATACGGGATACAGCAATCTGATGAAAATTGTTTCCGCCGGATTTGTGGAGGGCTACTATTACAAGCCCAGAGTGGATCTGGAACTGCTGGAAAAATACCATGAGGGGATCATTGCCCTCAGCGCCTGCCTGGCAGGAGAGGTGGCCAGAAATCTGGCCAGAGGAATGTATGAGGAAGGGAAAAAAGCGGCCCTCCGCTATGAGGAAATTTTCGGAAAAGGAAATTTCTTCCTGGAGCTGCAGGATCACGGGATTCCGGATCAGCAGCTGGTGAATCAGCAGCTGTTGAGAATGAGCCAGGAGACAGGGATTGAACTGGTATGCACCAACGATGTGCATTATACCTACGCAGAGGACGCCGCGGCACATGATATCCTTCTGTGCATCCAGACCGGAAAAAAAGTGCAGGATGAGGACAGGATGCGCTACGAAGGCGGCCAGTATTACGTCAAATCCCCCCAGGAGATGGCGGATCTGTTCCCCTACGCGCCTCAGGCTCTGGAAAATACCCGGAAGATCGCCGACCGCTGCCATGTGGAGATCGAGTTCGGCGTCACCAAGCTGCCCCGGTACGATGTCCCGGAAGGGTACACCTCCTGGGAATACTTAAACAAGCTGTGCAGGGAGGGGCTTGAGCAGAGGTATCAGCCGGTGACACAGGAACTTCGGGAACGGCTGGAGTATGAGCTGGACACCATCCGTACCATGGGGTATGTGGACTACTTCCTGATCGTGTGGGATTTCATCAAATACGCCCGGGATCACGATATCATGGTGGGGCCCGGAAGGGGATCCGCGGCCGGAAGCCTGGTGGCTTATACCCTGGGCATCACCCAGCTGGATCCCATCCGGTACCAGCTGCTGTTTGAGCGTTTCCTGAACCCGGAGCGGGTGTCCATGCCGGATATTGACGTGGATTTCTGTTTCGAACGGCGCCAGGAGGTCATCGATTACGTGGTGAGAAAGTACGGGAAGGACCGGGTGGTGCAGATCGTCACCTTCGGTACCATGGCTGCCCGCAACGCCATCCGGGATGTGGGACGTGTGCTGGATATGCCTTACGCCCAGGTGGATATCATTGCCAAAATGATCCCCACCGAGCTGAATATCACCATCGACAAGGCGCTGACCATGAATCCGGAGCTGCGGAAACAGTATGAGGAGGATCCCCAGGTCCGTTATCTCATCGACATGTCCAAACGTCTGGAAGGACTTCCCCGCCACACCTCCATGCACGCGGCGGGTGTTGTGATCAGCCAGAAGGATGTGGTGGAATATGTGCCCCTTTCCCGGGCCTCCGACGGTTCCATCACCACCCAGTTCACCATGACCACCCTGGAGGAGCTGGGCCTTCTGAAAATGGATTTCCTGGGCCTGCGAACCCTGACGGTGATTCAGGATGCAGTGCGGCTGGCGGAAAAAAGTTCGGGATCCTCCATCGATCTGGATAAAATTGATTATAACGATCCCAAAGTGCTGGACATGATCGGAAGCGGAAAATGTGAGGGTGTGTTCCAGCTGGAAAGCGCCGGCATGAAGAACTTCATGAAGGAGCTGAAACCGAAAAATCTGGAGGATATCATCGCGGGAATTTCCCTGTACCGTCCCGGCCCCATGGATTTTATTCCTCAGTATATTAAGGGAAAAAATCACCCTGAGAACATCACCTACGACTGCCCCCAGCTGGAACCCATCCTGAAGCCCACCTACGGCTGTATCGTCTATCAGGAGCAGGTTATGCAGATCGTCCGGGATCTGGCGGGCTATACCCTGGGCCGCAGCGACCTGGTGCGCCGTGCCATGTCCAAGAAAAAGGCGGCGGTGATGGAAAAGGAGCGCCAGAATTTTGTCTATGGAAATCCGGAAGAAGGGGTGCCGGGCTGTATCGCCAATGGCATTTCCGAGCAGGTGGCAAACAAGATCTATGACGAGATGATCGATTTCGCCAAATACGCCTTCAACAAATCCCATGCGGCGGCCTACGCGGTGGTTTCTTATCAGACCGCCTGGCTGAAATACTATTTTCCGGTGGAATTTATGGCGGCCCTGATGACCTCCTGTATTGAAAATCCCTCCAAGGTGGCGGAGTATATCCTCAACTGCCGGCAGATGGGCATCAAAATTCTGCCGCCGGACATCAACCGGAGCGAGGGCAATTTTTCCGTGGAGCCGGGCGGTATCCGCTACGGCCTGTCGGCCATCAAAGGCATCGGGAAACCGGTGATGGAGGCCATCGTGCAGGAGAGGAACCAGGGCGGCCCCTATACGTCCCTGAAGGATTTTGCCCAGCGCCTCAGCGGAAAAGAGGTCAACAAGCGGACCATTGAAAATTTCATCAAGGCAGGCGCCTTTGACAGCCTGGGCGGCACCAGAAAGCAGTTTATGATGATTTATGTGCAGGTGCTGGATACGGTGAATCAGGAGAAAAAATCTTCCATCACCGGCCAGATGAGCCTTTTTGACATCATGGGCGAGGAGGAGAAAAAAAGTTTTGAAATCCGTCTACCCGATGTGGGAGAATACGGCAGGGAGATGAAGCTGGCCTTTGAAAAAGAGGTGCTGGGCGTGTATATCAGCGGCCATCCTCTGGAAGAATATGAACAGAGCTGGAGAAAGCATATCACCGCTGTGACCACCGATTTCAACCCTGACGAGGAGACGGGAAATCCGTCGGTTTCTGATGGAAGCCGTCAGGTGGTGGGAGGCATGATCACGGAGAAAACCATCAAATATACGAAAAACAACAAGGTGATGGCATTTCTGACCCTGGAGGATCTGGTGGGCACTGTGGAAGTGGTGGTGTTCCCCAGAGATTACGAGAAAAATTCCCACCTCATTGAACAGGACGCCAAGGTATTTATTCAGGGCCGGGTATCGGCGGAGGATGACCGGGCCAGCAAGCTGATTTGCGAGCGGGTGCTGCCCTTTGACCAGATGCCCCGCCAGCTGTGGATCCAGTTTGCATCCCGCAGGGAGTACGAGCATCAGGTGCAGGAGCTGTATGATATTCTGCGGCAGTCCGACGGCAATGACCAGGTGGTGGTTTATCTGAAACAGGAGCGGATGATGAAACAGCTTCCCGCGGCCAGAAGCGTCAGGATCGATCAGGACCTGTTGGATAGTTTAACCAACCGTTACGGGGCTGGGAACGTGAAAGTTGTAGAAAAGAGTATTGAAAAACAGCGCTGATTGCATTAAAATAAATACGATAGTTTGTATACACGAAGTAAGATAAAATAGATAGTGGAGGTAAGGTTATGGCTAAGGAAATCAAAACCATCGGTGTGCTGACCAGCGGAGGAGACGCCCCGGGTATGAACGCTGCCATCCGTGCGGTGGTTCGCCGCGGCCTGATTAAGGGCGTAAGGATGAAAGGTATCCAGAAGGGATATGACGGACTGCTGAACGAGGAAATCATTGACATGACGGCAAGAGACGTGTCCGATACCATCAGCCGCGGAGGTACGATTTTGTATACAGCCCGGTGCGCGGAGATGAGAACAGAGGAAGGCCAGAATAAAGCGGCGGATATCTGCAGAAAGCACGGGATTGACGGTCTGGTGGTAATCGGAGGCGACGGTTCCTTCGCAGGCGCGCAGAAGCTGGCGAATCTGGGCATCAACACGGTAGGAATTCCGGGAACCATCGATCTGGATATCGCATGTACCGATTACACCATCGGCTTTGATACGGCTGTCAACACTGCCATGGAAGCCATCGACAAGGTACGTGACACCTCCACCTCCCATGAGCGGTGCAGTATCATCGAAGTTATGGGAAGAAATGCCGGATATATCGCTCTCTGGTGCGGTATAGCCAACGGCGCGGAGGATATTCTCCTGCCGGAGAAGTATGATTACGATGAGCAGAAGATCATCAACAATATCATTGACAACAGAAAACGCGGAAAGAAGCATCACATCATTATCAACGCCGAGGGAATCGGACATTCCAGCAGCATGGCCAAGAGAATCGAGGCTGCTACGGGAATCGAGACCAGAGCCACGATCCTGGGTCACATGCAGCGAGGCGGAAGCCCTACCTGCCGTGACCGTGTATACGCGTCTGTGATGGGCGCCTATGCGGTGGATCTGCTGCTGGAAGGAAAAACCAACCGGGTGGTAGGCTACAAGGACGGCGAGTATGTGGACTTTGACATCAACGAGGCTCTGGCTATGAAGAAAAATATCTCTGAGTACGAGTATGAGGTGGCAAAGGCTCTCTCCGCAAATTATAAAAAGTAAAAGCAGTACACGCGGAATCTGCAGCGCGTGTTTCGTCTTATCGGACGGGCTGCCGTATTATCAGGCGAACAGGCACCGGATCAGGGTGCTCTCCCCGATAATGCGGCAGTTTTTTTATTTTGTAACAGGAAATTGCTTTCCTGTGAAACTTTCCCGTTTGGAAAGAATAGAAAGAAGGAGTTTGTGGAAAAAATATGATTACCAGTACAGGGAATCCGAAAGTAAAGCATATGATACAGTTGGGGAAGAAAGCCAGAGAGCGGAAGAAGGAAGGCGTCTTCCTGGTGGAAGGACTGAAAATGTTCCGGGAAGCTCCCAGAGAGCGGCTGGTGCAGACCTTTGTGTCGGAAAGTTTTCTGGCGGAACCGGAACATGCGGCACTTCTGGAAGGAATCCGGTGGGAAGCGGTGAAGGACTCCGTGTTTGCCCAGATGAGCGATACCCTGACGCCTCAGGGGATTCTGAGCGTGGTGCGGCGGCAGGAGCGGAAGGCGGAGGATCTGTTTGAGGGGCAGAAGCCTCTGCTTTTAGTGCTGGAGGATCTTCAGGATCCGGGAAATGTGGGAACCATTTTCCGAACGGCTGAAGGGGCCGGCGTGTCCGGGATTATCATGACCAGAAACTGCGTGGACATTTACCATCCCAAAACAGTCCGCGCCACCATGGGAAGCATTTACCGTGTGCCGTTTCTGTGTGTGGAGGAACTGTCTCCCCTGATTACGTTGCTGAAGGAAAAGGGCATTGTCACCTACGCGGCCCATCTGAAGGGACAGGAGACCTATGACAGGGAGGATTACAGCAGGGGGACCGCGTTTTTCATCGGAAACGAAGGAAATGGCCTCAGTGAATGGCTTTCCGGCCAGGCGGACCGGCTGATCCGGATCCCCATGGAGGGACAGTTGGAATCCCTGAACGCATCGGTGGCGGCAGCCATCCTCATGTATGAGGCGGCCCGCCAGAGGAGAACGCGCATCTGAGACACAAAACCCGGGAATCCGCCGCCGCGAAAATGTCAGAAAAACGTAAGAAAAGAAACGTCGTTTTTTTCAGATAGTTTTGGTATAATAGCCGCGAACGCGAATATTATACCTGCGGATATTATACCTGCGCATAAGCGATTTCTGCGGAACCGCAGAAAGTCGCAGCGCATCCGCCGGAGGTATCATGACCTACAACGGGCCAGTCCTTCAGCTGGATTGGCAAAGAAGGGAGTATAAAGTATGGGAAAACCAACACGCGGGAAACGGAAACGTTCCCTGATCGGAAAAACGGTGATTCTGGTTGTTTTGCTGGCGGTTCTCGGAGTAGCTGTTTTCTTCCTGATCCGGACACTTCAGAAAGACGCGGAAAAGGTGAAAGATCAGGAGCAGACGAATCAGGAACAGACGCAGGGGGATCCGGCGGAAGGAGAAGCCGGTGATCAGGAGCTTCAGGAAGGGCAGGAGGCAGCTCAGGATACATCTTCCGGCGCGGCCACGGACCGTCAGACCGTTCTTGATGAGGCAGCTTATCTGGCGGCCACCTATGACTATGACGGAGCCATGGAAAAACTGAACAGTCTGCCTGGCGCGGCTCAGGATCCGGAAATTTCCGCAAAGCTGACGGAATATCAGACGGCAAAAGACAGCTGCGTACCGGTGAATCCGGAGCAGGTGACGCACATTTTCTATCATTCGCTGGTGGTGGATCCGGAGCGGGGATTCGCGGGAGATGACAGCATTGCCGCGGGATTCAAACAGTGGATGACTACGATGGACGAATTTAACAAAATTACTCAGACCATGTACGACAACGGCTATGTGATGGTACGTCTTCGGGATCTGGTGGTGCAGACAACAGACGCGGACGGAACGGTACATTTTACCCCCAACACCAATCTGATGCTGCCGCCGGGAAAGAAAGCCTATGTGCTTTCCCTGGACGACCTCAGCTACTATCACAGCTATGACGGAAGGGGCATTGCTTCCAAAATGGTGCTGGATGAAAACGGAAAACCGGTCTGCGAATATATTCAGGCGGACGGGACCACAGTGACAGGCGCTTATGACTGTGTGCCGCTGCTGGATCAGTTTATTGAGGAGCATCCGGACGCTTCCTATCACGGAGCCAAGGGTATGATCGCTCTCACCGGCTACAATGGAATCCTGGGCTACCGGACGGATATTGCCTATAAAACCGGCGAGAATCTCAGCGCGGATCAGCAGGCATGGCTGGACGCTCACCCGGATTTTAACTGGGAGCAGGAGTGCCAGGAGGCCAAAAAAGTGGCGGACGCCATCAAGGAACAGGGCTGGGAATTTGCCAGCCATACCTGGGGTCATATGCATGTGGGCGACGCCAGCATGGAACGGCTGCAGGCGGATACGGAAAAATGGGAGAATTACGTGAAACCCCTGGTGGGTGAGACGGATACCATTATTTTCGCCCATGGACAGGATCTGGACGGCTGGCAGGGGTACGCTGCGGATAATGAGAAATTCAATTATCTGAAGAGCAAGGGATTTAATTTCTTCTGCAATGTGGATTCCGCGCAGTATTTTGTTCAGATCCGGGATAATTACGTGCGCCAGGGAAGAAGAAATCTGGACGGCTACCGGCTGTGGTACGACGTTCACGGGGAAAGTAATAAGACCAGCGATCTGTTTGACGCTTCCCAGATTCTGGATCCCAGACGTACAGATGTGCCCCCGCTCTGATGAGAGGAAATATTGATTTAAAATTGCGGATGCAGCATAACAGACTGTAAAAGAGTATAGGAAAATTCAAAACAGAAAACCGGGGACGGCCTGAAACGGGCCGTCCTTTTTTTGGGTGGAAAAACGCCGCTTTCGTTCTTTAAAGAAGAATTCTGTCGCGGCCTGGAAAAATCAGGAGAAATTTTCTGGTTGACAGAGAAAAGTAATTCTGATACAATCTGTCCGTAACATGATTTAATAGAATTGTAATAAATCGTAAAATTAAAGAAATCATTGGAGGTAGTAATGAGAAAAAGGACATGGAAAGCAGCGGGAGTTCTCGGAGGAATTCTGATTCTCGGAACCGGATCGGGGACTCTGGTACATGCAGAGGAAGCTTCTATGGAGGTTGCCGTCGGGCAGTCTGCGGATTCCGTTCCGGAAGAAATTAATACCTGGGAGACAAAGGCGGCTGCCAATGTAAACAGCTATGCCAATATAAGAAGCGATGCTTCTGAGGAAGCGGAGAAAACCGGTGTGCTGCCGAAGGGGGCGGCCGCCGATGTCATAGAGCAGCAGGGTGAATGGACAAAAATCACATCCGGTGAGGTAGAAGGGTATGTGAAAACAGACCTCCTGGTTTTTTCCCAGGAGGCGCAGAACCTGTATGAATCTACATACGGGACCCGGGGAACGGTGACAGCCAGTTCCCTGCGGATCAGGAACACCCCGTCCCTGGAGGGCGAGATTGTGGGAGCAAAGCCCCAGGGCAGCCAGGTGACACTGGAAGGACAGGAGGGTGACTGGTATCAGGTGGATCTGGGCGACGGCCAGCCCGCCTATATGTCAGCGGAGTATATTGAGATAGAAGAAAATGAAGCTCTGACCATGGAAGAGTATCAGGCCCTGCAGGCAGCCGAAGCACAGGCGGCCCGGGAAGCGCAGCAGCAGGAGCAGGCCGCCGCGGCGGCAGCCTCCGTATCCGGCGGAGAGCTGGATCTGCTGGCGGCGCTGATTCAGTGTGAGGCCGGGGGAGAGAGCCACACAGGAAAAGTTGCCGTGGGCGCCGTGGTTATGAACCGGGTCAGAAGCGGACAGTTCCCCAACAGCATCACAGAAGTTGTGTACCAGAGCGGCCAGTTCTCACCGGTGGCCAGCGGCGCGCTTTCTTCCGTGCTTGCGCAGGGAGCCAGAAGTGACTGCTACGACGCGGCCCGGGAGGCCCTTGCCGGATCCAATCCGGTGGGAGGATGCCTCTACTTTAACAGCGGATCCGGACAGGGAATCCAGATCGGCAATCAGCATTTTTATTAATGATCACAGGGGAGTATTTGACCAGGCTGCCGCCACATTCGCGGTCCGGTATATGAAAACGTATGCCGGACGGGATTTGGCGGCAGCCTTTTTTCTGTAAATTTTAGGAAAACAAAGACTATGTCTAATTTTTGTTGTTTTTTCAGAAAAAATAGTGTATGATATCCGTAAGATGTCCGAAATACCGCAGAGCTGCGGGGGCTTTGACTCTTGCGGCAGGTCTACGTTCCGCTTCGGTTGGCTCGTTGCCCGCGGAAATAAAGAAAGGGGAGGCAGTTATGGACGCGATTATATGGCTGGGCATTGTAATTGTGCTGATTATCATTGAAATCGTAACACTGGGTCTTACCACTATCTGGTTTGCCGGCGGAGCGCTGGCGGCCTGTATCGCGGCGCTTTTGGGGGCGGCTCTTCCGATTCAGGCAGCGTTGTTTCTGGCGGTTTCGGTGTTGCTGCTTCTGTTCACGCGGCCGCTGGCAGTACGGTATCTGAACCGGAACAGGACGCTTACCAATGTGGAGAGTATGATCGGCCGTCAGGGTGTGGTGCTGGAGGCCATTGACAATCTCAGGGAACAGGGTCAGGTGCGGATCGGAGGTCTGGAGTGGATGGCCAGAGCTGCCGAGGACACGGATAAGATTCCTGAGGGGACTGCCGTGGAAGTGGTGAAGATCGACGGTGTGAAAGCGATTGTAAAAAGAAAGTGAGGGAATTGAGATGGAATGGGCGGTTTTGATACTGATTTTAATTCTGCTGCTGCTGATTGTCTTTTCGTGCATTAAGGTGGTTCCGCAGGCCAACGCCTATATTGTGGAGCGTCTGGGAGCCTTTCAGAATACCTGGTCCACCGGACTGCACTTTAAGATCCCGTTTATCGAGCGGGTGGCAAAAAGGGTGAATCTGAAGGAACAGGTGGTGGATTTCCCGCCGCAGCCGGTGATCACAAAGGATAATGTGACTATGCAGATCGACACGGTTATTTTTTACCAGATCACGGATCCCAAACTGTTTACCTACGGGGTGGAGAATCCTATCATGGCCATTGAAAATCTGACAGCCACCACCCTTCGGAATATTATCGGAGATATGGAGCTGGATGAGACGCTGACATCCAGGGAGGTTATCAATACGCAGATGCGTTCGGCGCTGGATATTGCCACAGATCCCTGGGGAATCAAAGTAAACCGGGTAGAGCTGAAAAATATTATGCCGCCGGCAGCTATCCGTGAGGCCATGGAGAAGCAGATGAAGGCAGAGCGGGAGCGCCGTGAGGCTATTCTGATAGCGGAAGGCCAGAAGAAATCCACGATTCTGGTGGCGGAAGGAAAGAAAGAGTCGGCAATTCTGGATGCGGAGGCCGAAAAGCAGGCAGCTATTCTGCGGGCGGAGGCCGAGAAGGAGAAAATGATCAAGGAGGCGGAAGGTCAGGCACAGGCGATTCTTACCGTGCAGCAGGCCAACGCGGATGGTATCCGTTTCCTGAAAGAAGCAGGGGCGGATGAGTCAGTGCTGACGCTGAAGAGCCTGGAGGCGCTGGAACAGATGTCCCAGGGACAGGCCACAAAGATCATTGTGCCTTCTGATTTGCAGGGGCTGGCAGGACTCGCCACTTCCCTGAAGGAGATTATGAGTGACAAATAGGCCGGAATGAGCCATGGATAAGAGAAGCGGGGGAATGCGAGGAAGCACACTTCCCCGCTTTTATTCATTCATGACAATAAAAAGTTCGCGCGGCGTGCTTCCTATTCCTTTACAGGGAAAATGGCGCTTCGCGGAAGCATGCATACAAGGAGGAGCTGTTATGGAACCGGTAATTGATCTGGAAAAAGAATATGGCGTGGTGCTGGAGGGCGGAGGAGCCAAGGGCGCATACCAGATCGGAGCCTGGCGGGCGCTGTGGGAAGCCGGAGTGAAGATCCGGGGAATTTCCGGAACCAGCGTGGGGGCGCTCAACGGAGCCCTGATGTGCATGGGAGATCTGGATCTGGCGGAATCTGTGTGGGGAAGCCTTACCTATTCCCAGGTGATGGATGTGGAAAATGAGAAGATGAAAAGCCTGATGGATCACGATATGCCCTTCTGGGAAGCTCTGGGCCAGGTGTTTCAGACAATGGGAGAGGGCGGTCTGGATGTGACGCCTTTAAAGGAGTTGCTGCAGCGCGTGCTGGATGAGGACCGCATCCGGAATTCTCCCATTGAGCTGTACATTAAAACTTTCCGGCTGGATCAGATGAAGGAGCTGGATATCGATCTGAAGCAGGTGGAGCCTGGAACCATGAAGGACTTTCTGCTGGCCAGCGCCTATATTTTCCCGCTGTTCAGGAATGAGAAGCTGATGGGCGCCCGCTACATTGACGGCGGGGCCATCAACAATGTGCCGCTGGATTCTCTGGTGAACCGGGGGTACCGGGACATTCTGATGATCCGGATTTACGGCATCGGCCGCAATAAGAAAATCCGGCTGCCGGAGGGGACGGATATTGTCACGGTGGAGCCCCGGGTGAGCCTGGGAAATATCATCGATTTTGATCCGGTCAAAAGCAGACGCAACATGAAAATCGGATACTATGACGCGAAAAGAACCATCTACGGGCTGAAGGGGCGTATTTATTATATTGAAGAAAACCGGGAAGAGTGTTATTATTTAAAGCAACTGCTGCAGATTTCTCCGGAAGCCGCGGAGGAACTGCAGCGACGGCGCCGGGGGCGTATGGAAGAAGGAACGGGGCTCCGCCGGATGATGGAGGAGATCCTTCCGGGACTTGCCCTGGAGCTGCGGCTGGGACGGGAGTGGGACTACCGGGATCTTTATCTGGGATGCCTGGAGGCCACCGCCAGACTGTGCCGGGTGCCCAAATACAGGATTTATACGGTGGAAGAGCTGTATAATGCCGTAAAAAGCCGGCTGGCGGCCATGCCGTCCCGGCGGAGAGAAGAGCTTCCGGCATTTTCCCTGTTTTTCCAGTGAGCTTTTGGAGCAAGAGGAAATGTTGGTTACAGGAAAGCGAGGAGGAATTATTTATGAATTTAAAAGGACGCAGTTTTCTGACACTGAAAGACTTTACGCCGGAAGAGATCGGCGGACTGCTGGATCTGGCGGCGGAATATAAGGAAAAGAAGAAAAAGGGCATTCCTGTGGACACGCTGCGGGGAAAAAATGTGGCCCTGATTTTTGAGAAAAACAGCACCAGAACCCGTTGCTCTTTTGAGGTGGCTGCTCACGATCTGGGCATGGGATGCACCTATCTGGACCCCAAAAGCTCCCAGATCGGGAAAAAGGAAAGTATTGAGGATACGGCGAAGGTGCTGGGAAGTATGTATGAAGGCATCGAATACCGGGGATACGGCCAGGAGATTGTGGAAGAACTGGCGGCTTACGCGGGGGTGCCGGTGTGGAACGGGCTCACCAACGAGTACCATCCCACCCAGATGCTGGCGGATATGCTGACCATCCGGGAGAATTTCGGCCGCCTTGCGGGCATCAAGCTGGTATACCTGGGCGACGCCCGCTATAATATGGGAAATTCCTACATGATCGCCTGCTCCAAGATGGGAATGGATTTTGTGGCCTGCGCGCCGGCGAAATATTTCCCGGATGAGCGGCTGGTGGAGCAGTGCCGCGGATACGCCGAGGCATCCGGTTCCACCATCACCCTGACGGAGGATGTATGGGAGGCCACAAAGGACGCGGATGTGATCTGCACCGATGTGTGGGTATCCATGGGTGAGCCGGATGAGGTATGGGCGGAGAGAATCCACGACCTGACGCCTTACAAGGTGACCTCCGATGTGATGAAAAACGCCGGGGAACAGGCGATTTTCCTGCACTGCCTGCCTTCCTTCCACGACCTGAAAACCGAGATCGGAAAAGAGATGGGAGAGCGCTTCCAGCTGACGGACATGGAGGTTACGGACGAGGTGTTCCGCTCTCCCCAGTCCAAAGTATTCCAGGAGGCGGAAAACCGGATGCACACCATCAAGGCCGTGATGGCGGCAACCCTGGGAGCCTGATTTATGGAAAATACAAAGACCAGAATTCTCCGGAAGCTGCGGGAGCGGGAAGGATTTGTGTCCGGCCAGGAGCTGTGTGAGGAGCTGGGGATTTCCCGGACGGCTGTGTGGAAATATATCCGCCAGCTGGAGGCAGAGGGCTACCGGCTGGAGGCGGTTCCCAACCGGGGCTACTGCCTGCGCCAGGTGCCGGATATCCTCAGCGAGAGCGAGATTCAGAGCCGCCTGCATACCCGCTGGGTGGGGCAGAAGGTAGTCTGCCTGGCGGAAGTGGACTCCACCAACATACGGGCCCGGCGGCTGGCGGAGGAGGGCGCGCCCTCCGGAACGCTGGTGGCGGCTGACCGGCAGACAAAGGGCCGGGGCAGCCGCGGGAGAAGCTGGGAATCCCCGGCGGGAGAGTCCATTTATATGACCCTGCTTCTCCGGCCGGAATTTTCACCGGCCAGCGCGTCCATGCTGACCCTGGTGATGGGCCTTTCCGCGGTCCAGGGGATGGAGCAGGTAACCGGAGCGGCCCTGCAGATCAAATGGCCCAACGATGTGGTGCTGAACGGGAAAAAGGTAGTGGGAATTCTCACGGAAATGAGCGCCCAGGTGGATTACATCGAGCATCTGGTGATCGGCGTCGGGGTGAATGTAAACGGAAAAGAATTTCCACAGGAGCTGCAGGATAAAGCCACGTCGCTGGCGGCCCAGCTGGGGAAAGATTTCTGCCGGGCGGGCCTTGCCGCGGCCATTTTGGAGGCTTTTGAGAGAAATTATGAGATCTTCTGCAGGACGGAGGATCTGTCCGGGCTGAAGGAAGAGTATCAGCGGGTACTGGCTAACGCGGGAAAACAGGTGCGGGTGCTGGATCCGGCCAGCCCCTACAGCGGTCTGGCTCTGGGGATCGATGAACGGGGCCAGCTGCTGGTGCGCAGAGAGGACGGCACGGTGGAACGGGTGTATGCCGGAGAGGTGTCCGTCCGTGGACTTTACAGTTATGTGTAGGAGGAAACCCTATGTATTCAGATAAGATTGTGCTGTGCGGCGCCAGCGCCTATGAGCAGAAATACTACTTTAACCAGGATTTCGATTCGCTTCCCCAGCAGGTGAAGGACGAGCTGCAGATTATGTGCGTCATGTACACGGAGGAGATCGGCGGCGTGCTGACCCTGGAATTTGACGAGGAAGGGCAGCTGCAGTTTAGGGTGGAGGCCCTGGAGGCGGACGCCATGTTTGACGAGATCGGCAGCGCGCTGAGAATCAAGCAGCTGCGGCAGACAAAGCGGGAGCTCCTGGAATCCCTGGAGCTGTATTACCGGGTGTTCTTCCTGGGGGAGGACGCCGGGCTGGACGGAGATGAGACATGAAACTTCAGATAGGAAACGTAACACTTCCCAATCAAGTGGTACTGGCGCCGATGGCAGGGGTATGCGACCTGCCATTTCGTCTGCTCTGCCGGGAACAGGGAGCAGGGCTGGTCTGTATGGAAATGGTCAGCGCCAAAGCCATCTACTATCACAATAAAAACACGGAACTGCTGATGCAGACGGATCCCGGGGAGCATCCGGTATCCCTGCAGCTGTTCGGCTCGGATCCGAAGATTATGAGCGAGATGGCAAAGCAGATCGAGGAACGTCCCTTTGATATCCTGGATGTGAACATGGGCTGCCCGGTGCCGAAGGTGGTCAACAACGGCGAAGGCTCCGCCCTGATGAAAAATCCGGCGCTGGTGAGAGAGATTGTCACGGCCATGGCGAAAGCGGTGAAAAAGCCGCTGACGGTGAAAATCCGCATGGGATTCGACGGGGAACACATCAATGCGGTGGAGATCGCGAAAATTATCGAGGATTCCGGCGCCGCGGCGGTGGCGGTTCACGGACGTACCCGGCAGCAGTATTATTCCGGGGAGGCTGACTGGGAGATTATCCGGAAGGTGAAGGAGGCTGTTTCCATCCCGGTGATCGGAAACGGGGATGTGGATTCTCCCCAAAAGGCCAAAAGGATGCTGGAGGAGACCGGATGCGACGGCGTCATGGTGGGAAGGGCAGCCCGGGGAAATCCCTGGCTGCTTGGCAGGATTGCCCGTTATCTGGAAGACGGGGAGCTTTTGGAGAATCCCTCCCCCGAAGAGGTGAAGACCATGATCCTGCGCCATGCCCGGATGCAGCTGGAATATAAAGGGGAGTACACGGGAATGAGGGAGATGCGCAAGCATGTGGCCTGGTACACCGCCGGATATCCCCGGTCCTCAAAACTGCGTCAGGCGGTCAACGGGCTGGAGAGTCTGAATCAGCTGGAAGAACTGCTGGAAGGCTGGATTTAACGGGATTTTACGTAAATTTTAGAATAGGAAAGGTTGACAAGAAATGCCCTTTCCTTTATAATACATTGATTGTTAACAGGGAAAAATGCAGGCTTCAGGCCTTTCAGGGAATTTCTGGAATGAGCCG
>HHCFR02800__coassemble_1922_pt1 | contig 15845 bp, 15 predicted proteins | sample HHCFR02800__metabat2_high_PE_078 | metagenome-assembled genome bin HHCFR02800
CCAGATATACGATATTTCCATCGGCAGTCTTGATCGCTCCGTTTACCTTATCCAAAAGCTGCTTAGTTTTCCCTTTCCCCTTATTGCCTACAATTAATTGAACCATAGCAGTTTCCTCCTTAGATCTCATAGTATGTATTGACCAAAAACATCTTTGTTCTTGCTACGATTATAGAACATTTGACCAAAAAATACAATCCTTAATTCGTAATTTTTCAAAAAATTATGAATTAATCTGAGACAAAAGCTGATTCATATTTTCATAGAGCACAGTCTTCGTGGGCGCGTGAAGAACGATGGAAATGAACGGTTCTCCATAGGCGTTCTGGCTCACCAGGGCCAGACAGGAGCCGGCATCGCCGGTGGTACCCGTTTTCCCTCCCAGAACCGTAACATTCTTCGGCGCGGAAACCTGATGCGTCATATACTGGTCTGTGGAATCCATGTGAATGGTCTGCTCCTCCCCGTTTCTGGTGAAAGTGAGGTTATAGGAAGAAAGCTGCATGACCTCCGCGAACTTGGGATAACTCAATGCTTCGTTGAGCATCAGATAAATGTCATAAACCGTTGTATAATGATTTTCATCATGAAGGCCGGAAGGATTTACAAAATGTGTTCCGGTGGCTCCTAAGGCTGCCGCTTCCTGATTCATCATCTCCACAAACTGATCCACCGTTCCTCCCACCTGGCGGGCGATGGCCATGGCCGCGTCGTTTCCGGAATAAATCAGAAGAACATGAAGAAGTTCCTCCATGGTAACCTGGTCTCCCGGCTGGAATCCCACTTCGGTGGAACCTTCCTCCAGGTTCAGCTCCGCATCCGTAATTGTTACCACATCGTCCATATTCCCGTATTTTACCGCGAGAATTCCCGTCATGATTTTTGTGATACTGGCCGGATACATCCGGTCATACATTCCCTGAGCAAACAGGACGTCGCCGCCTTCCAGATCGAACAGGCCGGCCCTTGCCTGCTGAGAAAGGGAAACTCCTTCCCGTGATACATTGGCGTCTCCTACACAGAGATCCAGGGCAAAGCCATCTGCTTTCTGGAGAGAAGCTTCACTGGCACCGCCGTCATAGAATTCACTGGTTCCGTCGTATGCCATGGTCAGATCCAGGCTGCGGCCTCTGAAAATCAGCCACAGCGCAGCCGCAGCCAGCAGCACGGCCGCAGCCAGAACGGCCAACAGGATGACTGTGATCTTCCATTTTCGGTTATGGGAAAGGTTATTTATAATTTTCACGCCAGTCAAGTTCTCCTCTTTCCAGGGATTTAATCAGCATCTCAGCGCTTGCCAGATTGGTGGCCAGCGGTATGATGTGTACATCGCAGAGACGAAAGATTTTGTTGGGATCCGGATCACGCTTCTTCTGCATAAAAGGATCCCGGAGAAAAATCATCAGATCGATCTCATTCTGTTCGATCATGGAAGCCATCTGCTGTTCTCCTCCCACATGCCCCGCCAGGAATTTGTGAACCGAAAGATTGGCGGCTTCCTCGATCAGCCTTCCGGATGTCCCGGTGGCATACAGTTCATGCCGGGAAAGAATACCCCGGTAAGCGATACAGAAATTCTGCAGGAGTTTCTTTTTTGATTCATGGGCGATAAATCCGATATTCATTTTTTTCACCTCCTAAATATCTCCGGTTCTGCAGTCCCACATTCAGAACCAGCCCCATTCCAATATACAGGCTGACCAGAGAGGTCAGGCCATAGCTGACAAAAGGCAGCGGCGTACCTGTATTGGGGAGCAGTCCGGTTGCGACACAGATATTCAGAAAACTCTGAAATCCCACCACCGCCGCCACACCACAGCATATGATCTTTCCTGAAAGATCCTTAGCCCGGCGGCTTGTGAGAATGCATTCTATAACAATCAGCAGCAAAAGAATCACGATCCCGGCGGATCCCACAAAACCCAGTTCCTCACCCGCCACTGCGAAAATAAAGTCCGTCTGAATCTGAGATACAAAATTTCCTTTATTGGCGGAGGATACGCTGTTGTTGTTGTATCCTTTGCCCGTCAGCTGGCCGGAACCGATGGCTGTAATGGAATTGTTCTGCTGAATAGCCAGATCCTCGTACTCCTCGTCCTCCGGATACAGCCAGGACATGATTCTTCCTTTCTGATAGTCGTCGATAATCGGCAGATCCGTCTGGGTGATCAGAAGCATGGCCACGATAAACAGAGGAACGGCAACACCGACTATTCCGCCGATGATTTTATAGCTGAGTCCCGCGATGTACATCAGCGCGCAGAATACCACAGCCACCGTTATGGTGTTTTTCAGGTCAGGCTGTATGGCAATCAGCGCCAGAGGAACCGCCACCAGTCCCACGGAAGTCAGGATCGTTTTCAGCGTGTTCAGATCTTCCTCATGAGCCATCAGATATCTGGCAAAGAACATAATCAGAAGAATTTTGGAAAGCTCCGTGGGCTGAAAACGGATAAAGCCCAGATCAATCCACCGGGTGGCACCGCCGGAATTATCGCCGGCCACGCGCACTGCCAGCAACATGACAATGTTAAAGAAATAGATAATCCAGTAAAAATTCAGCAGCCAGCTGTAATCCATCAGGGAGACGATGACCATCAGCACCACTCCCAGGATCACACCCATCAGCTGGCGGGACTGAAGACTTTCCCTGGCGCTTCCCACCAGCAGAACGCCAACGGCGCTGATCATCAGAAGCCAAAGTACCAGTCTGAAATTGTAATCTCGCAATCTGTAAAGTTTAAGCATATTGTCTGCACCTTGTATCCTTTTCGGTCAGTGAATACACTGCCGTGATTTTCATGTGTGAATGTCGGAGGTCCGGGTCTTCAGGGGAATGTTGGCTGTCAGCATGGGCGGAGACTGCCGGAAGCTGACGGTAACGCCTGGCGAATCCACGGGCACGTATTTCGCGGCCGCTTTTATCATATCGTTTTTCAGCATCTGCATCGTCTGGGCGGAACAGCTGACCCGGTCCGCCACAAGAAGAAGCGCCAGTCTGTCTTTTGCAATACTTCCTGATTTTTTCCGCTTTCTGCCAAAGAATCCCATAACCACCCCTCCTATTTCCGAAACAGACGGCCGAAAAATCCCCGTTTGTTTTCCAGATCCAGGAAGGGCACCTCTTCACCCAGAAGCCGCCGGCAGATATTTCCGTAGGCCTGTCCGCAGAGACTGGTCTTCCCTGCCAGTGGTTCGCCCTGATTGGTGGCCACCACCACCGTTTCGTCATCGGGAATGGTGCCAATCAGCGGAACTGCCAGAATATCCACCACATCGTCCACGGACATCATCTCACCTCTGCGTACCATGTCTACCCGCAGCCGGTTGATGATCAGATGGATATCTTTCAGCTCCTCCGCTTCCAGAAGGCCGATAATCCTGTCCGCGTCACGGATGGCCGAAACCTCCGGAGTGGTTACCACCAGTGCTTTGGAGGCGCCGGCAATGGCATTTTTAAATCCCTGCTCAATCCCCGCCGGACAGTCCAGAATAATAAAGTCAAAATCCGGCTTCAATTCCTCGCACAGCTTCTTCATCTGTTCCGGCGATACAGAGCTTTTGTCACGGGTCTGAGCGGAGGGAAGAAGGAAAAGATTCTGATATCTCTTATCACGAATCAGCGCCTGCTTCATCCGGCAGTTTCCTTCGATAACGTCCACAAGATTGTATACAATCCGGTTTTCCAGTCCCAGGACCACATCCAGGTTCCGAAGCCCGATGTCCGTGTCCACCAGGACTACTTTTTTGTCCAGCTGTGCCAGACCGGTACCGATGTTGGCCACCGTGGTGGTTTTTCCCACTCCGCCTTTTCCCGATGTTACTACGATTACTTCACTCATCTTCCATCCTCCTGGTTTTCAAAATTTGGGAAACCTGGCCTGCAGGTTCCCCATATCCGGTCTGCGCCGAAGCGCTTAATCAGTCCGTACATTATTGGTAGTCATACCATCGGTCTGCGCTTCTCCAGAGAGGATCTCTGATTCATCTTCCAGTTCAAAATAATAGTTTAAAACATCTCTTGCCACCCAGGCGGCATTCTGAGATGAATAACCATTCGCAATTCGGACTGCCAGGGCAATTTCCGGATTTTCAGAAGGCGCGTATCCCACGAACAGAGCGTGGTTGGCCTGCTCGGCGGTGATCTCCGCCGTACCGGTTTTTCCGGCCAGGGTCACGCCCAGATCGCCGAAAATATAACTGTTGGTCTGCGTAATTACACCTTCCATGCCGGCATGAAGATCATCCCAGATCCACTGGGGCAGATCGATGGTGCTCAGCACCTCCGGAGTATAATCCTGAATCAAGTTGCCGGACGCATCGGTTACCTTATCCAGCAGAGAAATATTGTAGCTGGTGCCGCTGTTGGCCAGCGAAGCCACATATCTTGCCAGCTGGGAGGTGGTGTAGTTATGAGTACCCTGTCCGATGGCGGAAGGGATAGGCATACTGTCGGATACCTGAGGCGTGGACTCGGAAATTTCCAGTCCCGATTCCTTGTCCATATTGAACAGCTGCGCGTAAGAAGTCAGCTTCTGCAGCGCGGTGCTGTCGGAAAATACGCCGTCCTCATTCTGTCCCAGCCGGTAGGCCGTCTCACTGAAAAATACGTTGCAGGAGTTGGAGATACCTCCGCGGATGGACAGGTCTCCATGGCCTGAAGTCTGCCAGCACTGCAGCGGGGAACCCTGGATCTTATCGAACAGTCCGTTGCAGTTAATGACGGTGCTGTCATCGATAACCCCCTCCATAAGACCTGCCACTGCTGTAATGGGTTTGAAGGTAGATCCGGGGGCCGTTCTCTGCTGAGTCGCCTTGTTGTAGAAGGGACTTGACAGATCGCTGTTCAGTTTTCTGTAATATTCGGTGTCCATATTGTTGGCCAGCCGGTTATTGTCATAGCCCGGATAGGAAACACAGGCCAGCGTCTCTCCCGTGTTGGGATCTACGATAACGATAGATCCGGAACAGGGATTCAGGGCCAGCTGCGCCGGCGTGATTTCCAGGTTGTCAATCTTCTGGCTCAGCAGGTCGAAGGGTGTCACCTCTCCTGCCATAAAAGATTCGTAGACGCCGTCATCCGTGGAGAGAATTCCCTGCTCATAGAGAATAATACACAGATCTCTTCCGGATATCTCATCATCCAGCAGCATATAATGATACAGAGCTTTGCTGAAATCCTCATCCGTGGAAAGATAGTCCACAATATATGCAGCCAGTTCCTGGTATACCTGCTGGGAATCCAGGTATGTTTCCTGGGTGGAAATCTGAGATATATCAATCCAGTTCTGGCTGGCCGCATAGGTCAGATACTCCTGCAGGCTGATGGATTCCTCCGTGGTCCAGGCCTTGTATACTTCGTCATTTTTATCGATGGCTGACTCGGAAAGAATTCCTGTTTTGTCCATCAGCAGGTCATTGACAATATAACTTTCATATTCCTGCATTTCCTCGTTCAGCTCAGAATACGGCTGCGGATCTGAGCCGGTAAGATCATCGGTGATCCACTGGAAAACCTCCTGCTGTTTCCTCTCAAATGCCTGCTGTACCTCCTGTTCGGTGGCGGAGGCATCCTCTGCCGTAAAATGCGAGATATCAATGACGGAATTGCTGATCAGCGCGTTGTAAACATCATAAATCGGAATGGGGATGGCAGAAGCCTGCACATCCTCCGATGCCTCGAAGGTTTTGATGTTGGAGAGATTGCTGACAATGATGCCGGCGATTCTCTGCTCCAGAATCCGGTAGCAGGCAATCTGAAGATCCTTGTCAATGGTCAGATACACGTCATTTCCCTGTACCGGATCCTGACGGCTCTCCTCATCCACCTCGAGAACCTTGCCCAGATTATCCACATAAACCTTTTCCGATCCGTCCTGACCCTGCAAGGTGGTTTCCATTACCTGCTCCAGGCCGGATTTTCCTACGATGGAGGTGGTGGAATAGCCGGCGTCCGGATTTTCCTCCTGCAATTCTGTCAGTTCCTCAGAGGAAATCTGGCCGGTATAACCCAGGAGATTGGAAAAATATTCCGCATCCGTGTAAACCCGGATGGAATCCTCTGCCACATCGACTCCCTGAAGCTCCGACTGGTTTTCCAGGATGGCGGAGGCAGTCTCCTCACTGACATCCGTGGCAATGGTCACCGGCATATACCGCTGGAAGCTGACAATGGACATGGCGTAGCGCACCGTCACAATCTTCAGAATCTCTTCGCTGGTAAGTTCTCCGGGCAGCCCCACGCCGGCAAGCTCTTCCTCCGTATAGGGGTCGTTCTCCGGATCTGTCACGCCGAAGCGGTCCGCCAGATCCGCCATCAGCTCACTGGCCGTGGCATCCGCCTCCTCAGCCGTCAGATCATCAATCAGGCTGTGTCCGTAGACATCGGCCCGGAAACGCTGCAGGGAAACGCCCTCCACATCGTAGGCGTACTCCCCGTTGTCATCCAGAACCACATGGAAGCTGGAGCTTAAGCTGTCCCCGTTTTCCTCTACAATCTGTATGATGCGGTAAATCTCCCCGTTCAGGGACAGATTCCGCTCTCTGGTGGTGGAATAGGTACCGTTGTCTTCCAGCGTCACGGAATAGGACAGCTGGTTGGAAGCCAGAACATTTCCGTTTCTGTCATAGATGTTGCCCCGGGTACTTTTCAGCGTCCTGGTACGGGTGGTCTGAAGGCTGAAATTGTCCGCGTATTCCTGGCCATGAATCACCTGCAGATAAAACAGTCTCTGCAGAAGAACCAGGGACAGAAGTACAAAGACAAGAATCAGAGCTGTCGTTCTCTGAAGGGTTATTTTTTTCAGGAATTTTTTAAATCGTCTTTTCAAGGTAATCTCGGTCCTTCCCATTCAGTTTCAGTAAGTTTTCGGTTCAGCCAGAATAATATCCGGTAAAAAATTACAGTAATCAGTACCGTATAAACCATCTCGGGAATAATAATGCGGTACAGGTAAACAAATACATCCAGTCTCCCCCTCAGCAGAAATTGTATGCCGTAAACCACAAGGCCATAGGCGAGATCGCTGACGCCCACAAGGAGCATGGGAACCTTGATATCTTCATCGTAAAAGACTTTATAGAGAAATCCATTAAAGAATCCGATGTACATATACAGCAGCGCGTAAAATCCAACCACATTTTCATATCCGTAAAAAATATCGATCAGCAGTCCACAGAAAAATCCCACGAAGAGTCCTTCCTGCTTTCCCCTCATAAATCCGAAGGAAACCGTCAGGATCAGTAGCAGATTGGGGGATATGGAGGCGATGGACAGCGTCTGGAAAATGGTTCCCTGCAGGATAAAGACTGCCAGTATCAGCACTGCCAGAGTGATTTTTCTCCTCATTTATGATGCTCCCTCCTCATCCGTCTGCTGTTTCAGCTGCGTGATGACCAGCACCTCCTGGATATTGTCGAAATCCACTGCCGGGATAATGGTTCCCTGCTTGGTAAGATTGTTGGAATCCGTCTCCACATCACTGATATAGCCGATCAGGATTCCCCGAAGAAATTTGCTGCTGACAGAGGAGGTCACCACCTTGTCGCCCTCCTGGACCTGATCTTCCCGGTCCGTCAGCTGGATGAAACGAATCTTTCCTTCATCCATCATCTCCAGGTCGCCTGTGACGATACAGTTCTGGGAAATGGAGGTTACGGTGGCGCTCACATTGCTGGTGTCGTCGATGATGGAACGGACGGTGGCCCAGTGAGGTCCCACTTCCGTGACAATCCCGGCAAGTCCCGCCCCGGCGATCACATTCATATCCACCGCGATGCCGTCCTCGCTGCCCCGGTTGATGATAAAGGTATTGTACCAGTTTCCGGCGTCTTTGCCGATTACCTGGGCGGCCACCTTGTCATATTCGGAGTAATCCTGGTCCAGATTGTAGAGCGTGCGGAGACGGTCCACCTCCTCCTGGTCCTGGACCAGCGTGCTGTTCTTCGCTTCCAGCTCGTCCACCTGGGCTTTCAGATCCTCATTCTCCTGGGCCAGCTCCTTCATGCTCTGGAACCCGTTTTTCTGTTCCGTCAGCCAGTCGCCCACCACGTTAATGCCGTTCTGGAAGGGAACGATCACATATCCCAGGGCGCTCCGCACCGGCGCGAAGGAAAACCGGGAGGAAAGGGAAAGAGCGATCAGACCAATGCACAGGATGGTCATGACCGCGATCAGGTGTTTCGTCTGCATATGATATCTGTTTTTCTTTTTCAAAGGAAGCGCCTCCTACTTTCTGAATTTGGGTGTAAAGGCCCAGTGATGCAGGGCGTCGTGGGTGATAATCTCTTTCAGACCGTATACGGTGCACAGATCGTAATACTTTGAGAGAAGGATGGAACATCCGGTCTCTTCGGTCAGTACCTGGTCGATATGGGAAATCCGCGTGCTGCCGCCCGTCAGGTAAATCCCTTCCGCCAGAATATTCCGGCGAATCTGCGGCGGCGTCCGCTCCAGGAAGGAACGGATCTCCTGTCCGATCTCTTCTACGCCGGACCGGACAGAACGGTTAATCAGCCCTGAGGGAATCACCTTTTCCCGGGGCAGGCCTGCCACGCAGTCGATGCCCGCCACCCGTCCGGCAATCTTCTTCTGGGTTTTCAGATCCGCAAGGGAGACCTTCAGGCGGTTGGCCGTTCTCTGGCTTATGGAAAAATTATAAGCTCTCCGGACCGTATTTACAATATCCCGGTTGAACTGCTCTCCTCCCAGGGGAACAATCTTGCTGATGATGACTCTGGCGTCCGCAATGACGGAAATCTCCGTGGTAGCCGCGCCGATATTGACAATCATGGATCCTTTTGTCTTATTGATGGGAATTCCAAGGGCCAGGGCATCCGCAATCGGTTTCTCCACCAGAAGCACCTTGCTTTTTCGAAGCTGGCCGCTGTGGGCCACGGAATAATAGGCTCTCTTTTCTATCTCCGTCATATCCACAGGGACCGCAAAGTAAATGACCGGATGACGCCCCACTCTGCGTCCCGTCCGGCGCAGAAGATAGTGGAGCATAATCTCCAGATAGCTGATATCATGCCCCCCGACATGGGAGAGGATACCGTCACGTTGGCCGGGTTCTTTTCGAACATCTCGTAGGCTTCGTTGCCTGCGGCGAGAATATCCTCCCTGTTGCGGATGGCAATCATATTTTTCTCTTTTATAATTTCATCGCTCTGCCGGGAGTAGATCTTCACAATGCTGCTCCCGGGATCAATTCCATATATATGGCTGTTTAACATGAATTGAATATCCCTTCTATCATCCTTCCTGCGTCCCTGCCGGACACAGAAGCCCCTCTTCCCGAAAACTGACATACCGGTGATCCCCTATCACGATATGATCCAGCAGCGGAATATCCACCAGCTGACAGGCCGACCAGATACGGCGGGTCAGCAGAATATCCTCCCTGCTGGGTTCCGGATTGCCGCTGGGATGGTTGTGGACCAGAATGATATGTACGGCATGATGCTTCAGAGCTGCCAGCAGCAGATCTCTGGGCGATACCAGAGATGCATTCACCGTTCCCCGGGAAATCTGCTCCTCCCCCAGCAGCTGATTCTTTGTATTCAGCATCATACAGACCATCTGTTCCTGTTCCTCATGACGCATCCGTTCCATATAATATTCCGCAATGGTGTCCGGACTGCCGAAATCCAGCAGCTTCCGGGCGGATCTCGCGGCGATCCGCTTGGACAGCTCGCCGATGCACTTGATCTGAATGGCCTTGACGGTTCCGATTCCCCGGATCTCCGTCAGCTGGGCCAGCGACAGATGATGGATGCCCAGAAGCCCCTCCGCGTGCGGACACTTCTCCAGCACGCTGCCCGCCAGGGCAACGGCAGAGCTGCCGGATACGCCGGAGCGCAGAATCACGGCCAGAAGCTGCCGGTCGCTGAGCGCCTCCGGGCCCTCCAGCAGACACTTCTCATAGGGCCGTTCCTGGGGCGGCATGTCCTGTATGGTATTCTTCTGATTTCGTTTCTTTTCCTGCATTCTTTTTCTGCGGCTGATGGTGGGAAAATGCCAGACTTCCCACAATACGGAAAATATTGTAGCATAATTTCCGGTCAAAGTATACCGGTATCACAGGAAATTCATATATTTTTTACAGACTGCCTCCGCCACCTTCAGGCCGTCCATGGCCGCGGAAGTGATGCCTCCGGCGTATCCGGCGCCCTCTCCGCAGGGATAAAGTCCCAAAATGGAGGACTGAAAAGTTTCGTCCCGGAGGATCCGTACCGGCGAGGAAGTCCGGCTCTCCACTCCGGACAGCAGAGCGTCCGGCCGGTCAAAGCCCTCGATCTTTCTGCCGCAGATTGCGATGCCATCGGCCAAAGACTGCCAGATAACCTCCGGAAAAATCTCAGCCACATTGGCCATGGAGAAGCCGCCCCGCATACAGGGGGAAACCTGTCCGAAGGAGGTGGTCTCCTCTTTCCGGCAGAAGTCCGCGAAGGTCTGCACCGGGATTTTTCCACGGCCCACGGCGTAGGCTCTCTTCTCCAGATATCTCTGAAAATCCACCCCTGCCAGCACGCCCGCCTCCGGGGTGGAATAGGGCAGGTAATCTTCCGGCGATACAGTGACGATCATGGCGCTGTTGGCGTTTTCCCCTGCCCGGCTGTGGTAGCTCATGCCATTGACCGCCAGCAGTCCCTCCTCGGAGGAGGCGTTTACCACATAGCCTCCGGGACACATACAGAAGGAGTAGACGCCTCTTTTGGAGGGAAGCTGGCAGGTGAGCTTGTAGCTGGCCGCTCCCAGCTCCTCCTGGCGGGAAACGCCGTACTGGGAAAAATTGATCATGGACTGGGGATGCTCGATGCGCACGCCCACCGCGAAAGATTTGGCCTCCATGGCCGCCCCCCGCTCCTTCAGCATGGCAAAAGTATCCCTGGCGCTGTGTCCGATGGCGGCCACCAGCACCTGCGCGTCGATCCAGCGGCTGTGATTGATCTGGATCCGGGAAAGCCGCCCACCCTCTGTCTCCAGATCCGTCACCTGGCTTCGGAAGCAGAACTCACCGCCCATATCCTCAATCTGCCGGCGCAGGGTGGTGATGATGGTGATCAGGAGATCCGTTCCCAGATGGGGTTTCTGATCCCACAGAATCTGTTCGGGGGCGCCGGCCTCCACGAACAGCTCCAGCACTTTCCGGTTTCTTCCTGCCGGGTCTTTTACGGAGGTATTCAGTTTTCCGTCGGAAAAGGTACCCGCGCCGCCCTCCCCGAACTGAACATTGCTCTGGGTATCCAGGGGTCCTCCGGCCCAGAAGGCGTCCACCTTCTGTTTCCGCACGGCGGCCTCGTCGCCTCTCTCCAGGATAAGCGGCTGATAGCCGGCCTTTGCCAGCAGCCAGGCGCAGAACAGTCCCGCAGGACCGCTTCCGGCAATCACCGGCCGGTGGGAAAGCTTTTCCGTACCGCATGGGGGGAGCTGATAGGCAGCCGCAGGCGCCGGGATGATATTGCGGTTTCCCGTTTTCCGGGCACGGTTCAGCAGCTTCCGCTCGCCGGCGGCCTGGACATCCACAGTGCATACATAGAACAGCTGCGGCTTTTTCCTGGCGTCCACGGACCGGCGGATCAGCTTCCAGGAAAGAAGCTCTTCCCGGCGGATTTTCAGGATCTGAAGAATCTGCCGCTCCAGACTGGCCTCCTGAAAAGGAAGCGGTATTTTTATCTGAGAAATTCGAATCATACGTCTCTTCCTCCCTCTCTGGCGGCGGCCCGGCCGGCTACTGCCCCGCTGGACCAGGCCCACTGAAGATTATAGCCCCCGCAGGGACCGTCCACATCCGCCACCTCTCCGGCAAAATACAGCCCGTCAACCAGACGGGATTCCATGTTTTCCGTCATTTCCCTGGTACTGACGCCTCCGGAGCATACCTGCGCCTGCCGGAAGGAATGGCCGTCTTTTACATTTACCGTCCAGTCTTTCAGATTACCGGCAGCTTCCGCAAGGGTGGCCGCCTCCGGCACCAGAACGGGAATCATTTTCTCCGGCACCAGCCCCAGAAGCAACTCACGCACTGATTTATAGGGGCAGGATTCCTTCCGGGAATTCAGAAGCGCCGTAAGCTCACCGAGGGTCAGGTCCGGCATCAGATCCAGCCGGCAGCGCACCTGATTTCCTTCCCGGCAGGCCCGCACCGCGTAGCGGCTGATCTGAAACACGGGGATTCCGGAAATCCCATAATCGGTAAACAGAAGCTCTCCCCGCTCCCTGAGAAATACATGGCCTTCGATTTCCAGGGCAACCGTCCCTTCCATGCGCACGCCCGCCCACCGGGAGAAATAATTGCCGCTGCACTTTAAGGGCACCAGGGCCGGCATGGGGGGAATCACCGTGTGGCCCAGTTCTTCGGCCAGCCGGTAACCGGAATCGGAGCTGCCCTCCACCTGGGAAGCGCAGCCGCCGCAGGCGATGATCACCCGGTCGCAGGTATACTGCCAGCCATCGGTTTCCACCAGAAATTCGCCATTTGCCTTCCGGATATGACATACCTTCTGGTTGGTCTTGATCTTCACCTTCCGGTAGGCGGCCTCCATTTCCAGCACCCGGGCCACGCTGGAAGCCTGATCGCTGTAAGGATACATCCAGCCATTCCGGTTCCTGGTATAAATACCCAGCTGCGAAAAGAAACGGATAGTGTCCGAGACAGGAAATTTTTCAATAATCTTCCAGGGAAAACGGGGATCCGAACACCGGTAGCAGGAGGGCTCCTGCTGTATATTGGTGAGATTGCATCTGCCGTTGCCGGTGGCGAGAATTTTTTTCGCAGGCTTGCCGTTCTGCTCCAGCACGGTCACCGCCGCGCCTTCGCGGGCAGCCCAGATGGCCGCCGTCAGCCCGGAGGCGCCGCCTCCGATAATTACCACACGATTCATAGGGGTTCCTCCCTTTTACTTCTTTACTCTTTGTTCTGTCCGGGATCGGGAAGGGTCACCAGCCCTTTTTCATAAAGCTTCTGAAGGCTCATGAGGATGCCGAACTTGGCATGCTCCCAGGTGAGACCTCCCTGGAAATACACGGTATAGGGCGGTTTGATGGGACCGTCGGCGCTCAGCTCAATGGAGGAACCGGAGACGAAGGCTCCGGCAGCCATGATGACGTCGCTGTCATAGCCCGGCATGGCCCAGGGTTCCGGATCCACATAGCTGTCGATGGGGGCCGCGGCCTGAATCCCCTTGCAGAAGGCAATCACCCGCTCCGGAGAGCCCAGGGTCACCGCCTGGATGATGTCGTGACGGCTCTCCCTGCCGTCGGGAACCACGGAAAATCCCAGCTGTTCATAGAGATTGGCGGCAAATACAGCGCCCTTTAAGGCTCCTGCCGTCACTGTGGGAGCCAGGAACAGACCCTGATAGAAGGGCTGGTTGACGCCCAGGCTTGCGCCCACCTCTTTTCCCAGACCGGGGGCGGTCAGACGGAAGGCGGCGTTTTCCACATACTCTTTTTTGCCGGCGATGTAACCTCCGGTGGGAGCCAGTCCGCCGCCGGGGTTTTTGATCAGGGATCCTACCACCAAATCTGCGCCCACATCTGAGGGCTCAATGGTCTCCACAAACTCTCCGTAGCAGTTGTCTACCATGCAGATCACATCCGGTTTGATCTGGCGGATAAAAGCGATCAGCTCCCCGATCTGCTGCACGGAAAAAGTGGGACGGGTCAGATAGCCTTTGGATCTCTGGATTTCCACCATCCGGGTTTTCTCGGTGATGGCGGCGCGGATGGCCGGATAATCGAAGGTGCCGTCCGGCAGAAGCTCCACCTGCCGGTAGGAGACGCCGTATTCCGCCAGGGAACCTTTGGAGGGCCGGATGCCGATCACCTCCTCCAGGGTATCGTAGGGTTTCCCCACCGGAGAGAGCAGCTCGTCGCCGGGACGCAGGTTTCCGGCCAGAGCCAGGGCCAGCGCATGGGTTCCGCAGGCAATCTGCGGTCTCACCAGAGCCGCTTCCGTGTGAAATACGGCGGCATAAATTTCTTCCAGGGTATCCCGGCCCACATCGTTGTAGCCGTAGCCGCTGGTGGGGTAAAGGCAGGCCTCGCTGGCGCGGCATTTCTGCATGGCGCCCACCACCTTCAGCTGGTTATATTCCGCCGTCCGGTCGATTTCGGCAAACCGGTCTGCCAGCCGGCGGGCCGTCTGTTCGCCCAGATCAAATATTTTTCCGTCAATTCCCAGATCCTTGTACATCTGGCGTGTCATTGCTGTATCCATATCTTTCCTTTTCCTCTTTTCATAGGATTTCTTTCTGTCTCAGCGAGGCCAGCATGGCCTCCAGAATTTTTTCCTGGTCGTCATCATAGTCCGGCCAGCTGTACCATTCGGTCATCCGCTCCCGCTTAAACCAGGTCAGCTGCCGCTTGGCAAAATGGCGGGTGTCCCGTTTCAGGGTGTAAACGGCTTCCTCCAGAGACATGCGCCCTTCCAGATAGTCCAGAATTTCCTTGTAGCCCAGTCCCTGCATGGACACCATGCCCCGGTGACAGCCCATTTCCTTCAGATGTTTTACTTCCTCCACCAGCCCTTCCTCCAGCATCCGGTCCACCCGGGCGTCGATCCGCCGGTACAATCTCGGGCGGTCATCGTTCAGCACGAAATAGGCCAGCTGATAGGGGGAGGGGCGGCTCTTCTGCTCCTGATTATGGGCGGAAATAGGGGAGCCTGTCTGCTCATAGTATTCCAGCGCCCGGATCACCCGCTTCACATTGTTGGGGTGGATGGCTTTCGCGGAGGCCGGATCCCTCTGGGCCAGCATCTGATGCAGCGCTTCTGCCCCCTGGCATCTGGCCATTTCCTCCAGACGCCGGCGGATGGAATCGTCCTGGGGATTTTCCTCAAAATCAATGTCCCAGGCTACCGCCTGAATATAAAATCCGGTGCCGCCCACCAGCAGGGGAATCTTCCCCCTGCCCTGGATTTCCTTTATGGCCGCCCGGGCCATCTGCTGGAACCGCACCACGTTGAATTCTTCGTCCACATCCAGACAGTCAATGAGGTGGTGGGGAACCCCCTCCATTTCCTCCGGGCGGATTTTGGCGGAGCCGATATCCATGTGGCGGTAAACCTGCATGGAATCCGCGGAGATAATTTCGCAGCCCGCCGCCTTTGCCAGTTTTACAGAAAGGCCGGTCTTTCCCACGGCAGTGGGGCCGGCCAGTATGATCAATGGTTCCTTCAATTTGTTCACCTACACGATCCGTTTGAATTTCTTTTCCAGTTCATACCTGCTCATGGAAATGATCGTAGGCCTCCCATGGGGGCAGGTGTAAGGATTTTCCAGCTCCAGAAGCTCGTCGATCAGCGCCCGGGCCTCCTGGGCCGACAGGGAGGTGTTGCCCTTCACCGCCGCCTTGCATGCCATGGTGGCCAGCCGGTCCGAGAGCACCTCCAGGGTGGTGTCGGAGGGATTGTCATCCAGATGATCCAGGATTTCCGTGAACATCTCCCGGCGGGTCAGCCCGTACAGATTTTGGGGGACGGACCGGATGCTGTACTCATTGCCGCCGAAGGCTTCAATCTCAAAGCCCAGGGAGGCAAAAACATCAAGATACCGTTTCAGCTTCTCCTGCTCCTGGAGATTCAGGGAAATGATCAGCGGAGGACTCATAAGCTGGGAGGTTACCTCCCGTCTCTTGATCTGTGCCACAATCCGCTCGTAGAGGACTTTTTCGTGGGCGGCGTGCTGGTCGATGATATACAGCTTGTCCTCCATCTGCACCAGCCAGTAGGTGTCAAACACCTGCCCGATGATCCGGTGACGGCTCCGGGCTTCCTGGGATAAGAGTTTCCCGTCGAAAAGTTCCATCTGCACCGGTTTTTCCTCCGGCTCCCGGGGTT
>HHCFR02800__coassemble_1968_pt1 | contig 15511 bp, 16 predicted proteins | sample HHCFR02800__metabat2_high_PE_078 | metagenome-assembled genome bin HHCFR02800
CCGTTGTCAGCCTGTCCCACCAGTTCCAGTTCATTATCGTCTTTTATCAAAGTTTCCAGCAGACTCACCATGCGTTCGTTGTCATCCGCGATGGCTACATTCAATTTTTCCATGTTCGCTCCTCCAAATTAACAGGTTATCTAGTTCTTTGGAATCAGCGGGCCCCCTCACAGAAAAACTCTGTGTTCCAAACACTATCTGTATTATAAATTTAAACCCTGCGCAAATCAAGAAGCTTACGGCCGATTTCCCGGTTTTCGTTCGACATACCTTTACGGGTTTAGACCATTTTCGGATTCCCCTCTGAAAACTATTCCATGGATTCCAGCATATTTTCTATGAAAATGCCGTATCCTCCGGCAGAATCCTGTATAAATACGTGGGTTACCGCGCCCACCAGTTTTCCGTTCTGCAGAATCGGACTGCCGCTCATTCCCTGGACGATTCCTCCCGTCTTTTCCAGCAGGTTTTTGTCAGTTACGTGGATCTCGAAACTTTTATTGGTATCCTGGCTGTTCCAGTCGATATCCGTGATTTCGATGGAATATTCCTCCACCTGACCGTCCACATTACAGAGGATGGAGGCGGGGCCGGTCGTAAGCTCCTGTTTCAGGCCGATCTCATATTCCTGCAAATTCATCTGACATTCCTCCAGGGAATCCAGCTGCCCCACGATGCCGTTGGCGGTATTGCGGCCGATTTCCCCGATCTTCTGGCTTTTTTCGTAATTGATCACCCCCCGCAGTTCTCCGGGATTTCCGTTTTCTCCCTTCTGAATGGACAGGATCTGGGCATGATAAAGCTCTCCGTCTTCAATCTCCAGCCGTGTCCCGGTATCGATGTCGCTGATCCCATGGCCCAGGGCCGCGAACCTGCCGCTGCCTGTCACGCAGGTCAGGGTACCGATTCCCTGGATATTGTCCCTTACCCAGATTCCCAGTTTGTAGGTACCGTCCTCCGCCAGAACCGGCGTCAGCGCCAGCGTTATGCGCTCTCCTCCCCGCAGCACCTCCAGTTCCATGGTCTGGCCTTCACTTTCCGCCACCAGCTCCATCAGCCGGTCCTTATCGGAAACCTCTTCCCCATTCACGGAGCAGATATAATCTCCGGACTGCACGATATGCTCCGCCGGCATCCGGCTGATCCCGTCCCGGCCGCGGATCTGCCCACAGTCAATCACCAGAATCCCTTTTGTTTCCATATAAATTCCCACCGGGGAACCGCTGGCATATACCTGCTGTTCCTCCAGCGGAGATACCTTTACGGTTTTCAGCGGGATCACTCCGAAAATTTTCAGATCGATCCGGTAGCTGCCGTTTCCGGACACCTCCACCGCGTCCTCATAACTGACAAACGGAAAATCAAACAGTTCCTCCCAGCTGGGGTCCCTTCCGGCAAACACCCGCACCTCGTCGGGGATTTCTTCCCTGGCCTGCCGCCAGGTCAGAAATCCCATTCCCGCCAGCGCGACCGCCAGAAGGCCGCAGAGAAACCTCCGGTATCGTATTTTCGCCGTATTCAAGCTCATCACATCCTTTTTGGCTGCGCCCAGAGACCGCCGCGGTCTCCCGGCACACTTAATAAAAAGAGGATACCCTTTCGGATACCCTCTTTTAGTATGTGATGATTCGTCTATTTCACACTTGTATTTTTTTGTACCTGTGCCAATTCTTTCATTTCACGGGCGCTGGCCAGCACATTGCCTGTGATCCTGGCGCCGCCCAGCATACGGGCCAGTTCCTGGACGGATCCATCCCGGGACAGAGCAAAAATTCTGGTGGTGGTTTCCCCCTTTTCCACTTTTTTCACAATTTCAAAATGCTCGTCCGCCATGGCCGCGATCTGGGGCAGATGGGTAATGCAGATCACCTGGTGGCTTCTTCCGATCACAGCCATCTTCTCCGACACCTTCTGGGCCGTTCTTCCGCTGATTCCCGTGTCGATTTCATCGAAAATCAGGGTTTCCGTCTCATCCTTGTCTGCCAGAATCGTCTTGATGGCCAGCATAATTCTGGACAGCTCACCGCCGGAAACCACCCGGGCCAGTGGCAGCACCGGCTCCCCCGGATTGGCGGAAATCCGGAATTCGATGTTATCCCAGCCGCCCGGGGTATATCCGGATGTGCGCTCGAAGGCAATCTCAAAAACCACATCCGAAAAATTCAGATCCTGAAGTCCCTCCCGGATGCTCTCCTCCAGTACTTTTGCCTGGATCTTCCGCTTTTCGGACAGGGCCTGGCAGGCCTCGCGAAGCTTTTCCTCAGCGGCGGCCGTTTTTTCTTCCAGTTCCTTTTTCCAGGCTTCGTAATTGTAAAGCCGCTCCAGTTCCTTCTGTTTTTCCCCGGCGTACTCCAGCACCTGGCGGATGGTGGCGCCGTAGCGGGATTTCAGATGGTTCAGCACATTCAGCCTCTGTTCCGTCTCATAAAAGGCCTCCTCCGGAAAATCCAGGCCGGACATGTACCCGGAAAGTTCCCGATTGAAATCGTTGAGCAGGCTGTCAATATCCGTCAGCGTGGAGGACAGCTGTCCCAGCTGATCGTCCAGCTGCACCACCCGGGACAGCTCCTGCACCGCCCGGCCGATCTGGGAGCCGGCGCCGCCCTCCGTCTCGTAGCCGGCCCGCTCCTGCACCTGCGACAGGCTCTCCAGAATCCGGCGGCTGCCGGACATTTTCCGGTATTCCTGCTCCAGCCGCTCATCCTCCCCGCAGACAGGGTTTGCTTCCTGTATCTCATTAATCTCAAATTCCAGAAACGCCGTTTCCCTGCGCCGCTGTTCCTCATCGCGGCTGCTTTCCGTAAGCTCCCGGTGCAGCTTCTGCCAAACGGTAAAGGCCTCCTTCACCGCCGCCTTTTCCTGCTGCAGAGATTCCTTTCCAAAAGCATCCAGAATTTCCAGCTGCTTTTCCCGGTATAATAAGGACTGATGCTCATGCTGGCCATGGAGGTCCAGAAGCAGCAGGGCCGCTTCCCGCACCTGGGCTGCCGTGCAGACCTCTCCATTCATTCTGCTGATGCTGCGCCCGCCGGTGATTTTCCTGGAAATAATCACCTGGCCCTCCTCCGGCGGATGGCCCATCCGGGTCAGCGCTTCCCGGCATTTTTCATTTTCCACAGAAAAAACCAGTTCCACCAGCGCCGGCAGATTTTCGTTGCGGATCATCTCCCTGGACATTTTCTTTCCCAGAGCCAGGCTGATGGAACCGATCAGCACGGACTTTCCCGCGCCGGTCTCTCCGGTGAGAATGTTCAGACCCGGACCGAATTCCACTTCCACATCGTCAATAAGCGCCAGATTTTTTACATGTAAATAGGATAACATATTTTCCCCTTTTTATTCCCGCGGGTTCAATCGACACTGTCCAGCATTTTTCTTATTTTTTCCATCAGAAGCAGCGCTTCATCGGCGCTGCGCATGGCGCACATGATGGTGTTGTCTCCGGCAATGCAGCCCACCAGTTCCTGAAAATTCATCTCATCCAGGGCGGCGGCGGCAGCCATGGCCATGCCTGACACCGTCCGGATCACCAGAATATTCTGGGCCAGATCCATGGACTGGAAAGAAGCTTTCAGCACATTGATATACTTCAGGCTCATCTCTTCATCCACATTGTGCAGCACCGCGTAGCGGGAACCGCCTCCCGGCCTGGCGATTTTGGTCAGCTTCAGCTCCCTGATGTCCCTGGATACCGTAGCCTGGGTTACATGAAAACCGCTTTCATTCAGCTTCTGTGCCAGTTCTTCCTGTGTCTCAATATCATACTGACTGATCAGCCGGATAATCTGTGAATGTCTCTCAAGCTTCATTACCCTTTTCCTCCTGTCTAACTGTTGCTCATCTTTTCCCTGAGTGTCTCAAGAAAACTGATGTTGTTGATTTTGATGATTCTGGTATCCTTTTTCGACCGGGTAATCACGATCCGGTCCCCCGTCACCATGGAAACGCTGGTATCCCCGTCGAAGGAGGCCATGCCATGCTCCTGGCTCTGATCCCGTCCCTCCCCGATCTCCACTGTGATCCGGTCATCCGGGGAAAAGACAATACTTCTGGTATTCAGGGTATGGGGAGCCAGCGGCGTCATGAGAATCATGGATGCCGCGGGAGAAATGATGGGGCCTCCGGCAGACAAGCTGTAGCCTGTGGAGCCCGTGGGCGTGGAGACGATGATCCCGTCCGCCTTATAGGAATTCAGAAACGTGCCATTGACGTAATTGTTGAAACGCACCACCCGCAGAGGGCCTTCCCGGCCGATGACAATATCGTTCAGCGCCACATCGCTGACCGCCACCTTGTCATTTTTATAAACTGTGCCGGAGAGCATCATCCGCCGCTCAATGGTATACCGGTCGCTCATCAGCCGGTCCAGCGCCGGATAAATGGAATGTTGGTCGATCTCCGCCAGATATCCCAGGGTTCCCATGTTGATACCAAACAGGGGGATGTCCTTGTCCACCACATCCCGGGCCGCCTGCAGAAGCGTCCCGTCTCCTCCCAGCACAATGATGCACTGGGTATCGTCCGGAATCCGGTCGGGATCGGTATAATGGTAGGAAGCGTTCTGCTCCTCCCCCGTATCCTGCAGCATCAGACATTCCTTCCCGTTATTTCTGAGATATTCAGCGATTCTGTGGGAAACCACAAAATTTCTGTCCTTTACGCTGTTTGCTATGATCGTAAATTTATCCATACCGTCACCTGCCGTCCTGTCTGCCCGACAGCTCCCCGTGGGCCGCCGCCACCACGCTGTCCGCATCCACCATCCGGGTGCCCATAGCGCCGTCCGGCAGCTTCACCAGGTGGATGAGATACTCGATATTTCCTTCCGGCCCTTTAATGGGAGAAAAATCCAGATGGATCGTGTCAAAGGAAATGCTCCGGGCGAAAGATGCCACCTTATCGATCACTTCCCGGTGTACCGCCGGGTCTCTTACGACTCCTTTTTTTCCGACTTTCTCTCTTCCCGCCTCGAACTGGGGCTTGATCAGGCACACGGCCTGGGCGCCTTCCTCCATCAGCTCCCGCACCGGTCCCAGCACCTTGGTCAGGGAGATAAAAGAAACGTCGATGGAGACAAACTGTACCGGCTCCGCCAGGTCCTCAGGCGTCACATAGCGGATATTGGTCCGCTCCATGCAGACCACCCGGCTGTCATTGCGCAGCTTCCAGTCCAACTGTCCGTGGCCCACATCCACGGCATACACCTTCCTGGCACCGTTCTGCAGCATGCAGTCCGTAAATCCGCCGGTGGAGGACCCAACGTCCATGCAGACCTTGTCCGACAGTTCCAGATCAAAACGGGTCATGGCCTTCTCCAGCTTCAGCCCGCCCCGGCTCACATAAGGGAGCACATGGCCCCGGACCTCAATCTTCACCGTCTCCGGAAACATGGAACCGGCCTTGTCTTCCTTCTGGCCGTCCACATAAACATTTCCGGCCATGATCACGGCTTTGGCCTTCTCCCGGGAAGCCGCCAGCCCCCGTCCCACCAACAGTACATCCAAGCGTTCTTTCATTCTTCTCTCCTGTCCGTCTCTTTACTCTCCTCAAACCACCGGTACGTCCGGTCTGCCACTGCCTCCGCGTCCATTCCCAGACGGCGCAGAAGCTCCGGAATACTTCCCTGGGGCACAAACTGATCCTCGATGGCAATCACCTGCACCGGAGGCCACTTCTCTTTTCTCCGGGCGGCGGCAGCCAGAACTGCCTCTCCGAATCCGCCGCTTTTTACATTTTCCTCCAGGGTCACAAACAGGCTGTGATCTTCTGCCAGCTGATCCAGCAGCCCGGTATCCAGAGGCTTCACAAACCGCATATTTACCAGCGTCACCCGGCAGCCCCGTTCCTTCAGAATCCGGCGGGCTTCCTGGGCGATTTTCACCATGCTTCCCACCGCCAGAAGAGCGATGCCTCCTTCCCGGGCAATCACCTCCGCCTTTCCCATGCAAACGGGATCCCGGTGTTCCTGAAGTCCGTCATAGGCTTCTCCCCGGGGATAGCGGATGGCCACCGGCCCCTTCTGGCGGATGGCGAACTTCAGCATATCCGACAGCTCCCATTTGTTTTTGGGCGCCATCACCGTCATGTTAGGCATCATGGAAAGATAGGAAAGGTCGAAGCACCCGTGATGGGTCTCCCCGTCGCTTCCCACCAGTCCCGCCCGGTCCACGGCAAACACCACCGGCAGATTCTGCATGCACACATCCTGCAGGATCTGATCCACCGCCCGCTGCAGGAAGGAAGAATAGATAGCCACCACCGGCCGCAGGCCTCCCAGCGCCAGACCCGCCGCGAAGGTCACCGCGTGCTCCTCGGCGATTCCCACATCAAACATCCGGTTGGGAAACATATTTCCAAAACGCTTCAGCCCCGTACCCGGAATCATGGCAGCTGAAATGGCCACCACATCCTTCTCCCGGTCTCCGAACTTCCGCATGACTGTGGAAAATATATCCGTGTATGTGGCTTTCCCGTTGGATTTCGGAAGGCCGGTCTCAATCTCAAAAGGAGCCGTTCCATGGAATCTGGCCGGATGGCGGACTGCCGGGGCATATCCCCGTCCCTTTTCCGTCAGCACATGCACCAGCACCGGACCGTCCTTTCTTTTGGCTTCCTGCAGCACCTTCACCATCTGACTGATGTTGTGGCCGTCCACCGGTCCCAGATAAGTCAGACCCATATTTTCAAAAAGCATCCCCGGAATCACAAACTGCTTGATACTGTTTTTGGTTTTATGAAGAGCATCCACCATTCCTTCCCCCACCCGTGGAATCTTTTTCAGCGCCTGGGTGACACCTATTTTCAGCTCGGTATAAGACGCGGCTGTACGGATATTTCCCAGATAGTTGGACATACCGCCTACGTTTTTCGTGATGGACATCTCGTTATCATTGAGTACAATGATAAAGTTTTTATTCAGATCTGCGGCATTGTTCAGCGCTTCGTAAGCCATTCCGCCCGTCAGCGCGCCGTCGCCGATCACCGATATGACAGTAAAATTCTCTCCCTGAAGCTCCCTGGCCCGCACAAGTCCCAGCCCCGCCGAAATGGAAGTGGAACTGTGCCCCGTATCGAAGGCATCGCAGTCGCTTTCCTTCCTTTTGGGAAATCCGCTGAGACCGTCTGTTTTCCTCAGCGTGGGAAACTGATCTTTTCTGCCGGTGAGAATCTTATGGGTGTACGCCTGATGGCCCACATCCCAGATCAGCTTGTCCTTGGGAAAATTCAACACCCGGTGCAGCGCTATGGTCAGCTCCACCACTCCCAGGTTAGGCGCCAGATGGCCGCCGGTTTCACTTAAGGAACGGATCAGAAACTGACGGATCTCATCCGCCAGCTGCTCACACTCCTCCAGCGTCAGCTTTTTTACGTCATTTGGCTTTGTTATCCTGTCTAACATCATTTCATCCGTCCTCTACTTCCTGCGGGAAACCAGTTCTTTCACCAGCTGCAGAAGGAATTCGTTTTTCTGCGGCAGTCCATCCAGAAGCTCCACCGCTTCCCGGGAAATGGTCTCCACATCCCGGATGGCCTCCTCCAGTCCCCTGAGGGTTACATAGGTCACCTTATGATTTTTCTCATCACTTTTTGCCGGTTTCCCCAATTCAAGATCGCTGGCAGTCACATCCAGAATATCATCCCGGATCTGAAAGGCCAGCCCGATTTTTTCGGCGGCCCTGCGGACCACCTCCGTCTCACCGGAATCTGCGCCGGCCAAAATGGCTCCCGTCATCATGGCCGCTTCAATCAGCGCAGAAGTTTTGTTCAGATAAATATAGTCCAGCATCTCCTGATTTAAGGGACGTCCTTCATTAGTCACATCCACGCTCTGTCCCCCCAGCATACCGTATATCCCGGTTTTACGGGTCAGCAGCGCAAAGGCCCGCTCCACCCGCACATCTCCGGGAGCCATCTCAAAGGCTCTGGCTGCGGTCTCATAGGCGTAGTTCAACAGCGCGTCTCCCGCCAGAATTCCCATGGCCTCCCCGTACACCACATGGGTGGTCTTTCTCCCCCTGCGCCAGTCATCGTTGTCGATGGCCGGCAGATCGTCATGGATCAGGGAGGAGGTGTGAATCATCTCCATGGCCGCCATGAAAGGCTCCACCGTCCGCTCCTCTCCTCCGAACATCCTGTAGGTTTCCCCCATCAGGATGGGCCGCAGCCGCTTTCCCGGCGCTCTCATGCTGTAATTCATGGCCCGGGCCAGTTCGGCGGCAAATCCCTCCTCCGCAGGAAGATATGCCTCCAGGATTTCCTCTGCCCGTTCTTTTCTTTTTTTCAGCTCTTCCTCAAAATTCACTCAGCTCACCATTTTCATTGAGCTTCATCATCTTTTTCTCCACAGTATCGATTTTTTCGCTGCAGTATTTCAGAAGCTCCATGCCTTTCTGATAAACCCGGAAGGATTCCTCCAGAGGAATCTCCTCGCTCTCCAGCCGTTGTACAATCTCATCCAGCTGTGCGAAGGCCTCCTCCACACTCATCTTCTCTTTTTCCATCGGAATTTCCTCCCTTTTCCGTTTTCTCCACACGGGCCCAGATACGCCCGTCGCTGACATGCACCGTCAGAAGATCCTGCTCTTTCACCTGGCCGGTTTCCTTCACTGCCCGGCCGTCCTTCTCCACATAGGCAAAGCCCTGATTGAGCTTTTCCAGGGGGGACAGACCTTTCATCCGTTCGATATACAGCTGAAGCGCATGCCTTTTTTTCTGCAGAAGCAGTTCCATCTGCCGGCTCAGTTTTTCTTCCGCCGTCATCAGATACATCCGCTTCTCCCGGATCTGGTTTTCCGGACTGAGATAGCCCAGTGTTCTCTGGTATCCCTCCGCCATCTGCCGGGCCCGGGAGATCCGCCCCGACATCTGGGTCTGAAGCCTTGCCCCGATGGTATCCAGCTTATCCTGAAATTCCCGGATATCAAAAACCGCCAGCTCCGCCGCCGCCGAGGGCGTAGGCGCCCGCAGATCCGCGGCGAAGTCCGCGATGGTCACGTCTGTCTCATGGCCCACCGCGGAGATCACCGGCGTCCGGCACTGAAAGATCGCCCTGGCCACCGGTTCCTCATTGAAGGCCCACAGATCCTCCATGGAGCCTCCGCCTCTTCCCACAATGATCACGTCCACACCCAGCTCATCCAGGGCTTCGATGCCGCGGACAATGCTGCTTGCCGCCCCTTCGCCCTGCACCAGGGCGGGATACAGAATAACCTGTACATACGGATTCCTGCGCCCCGCAATATTGCGGATATCCTGGATGGCCGCTCCCGTGGGAGCCGTCACCACCCCCAGCCGGCGGATATAGGCGGGAATGGGCCGCTTATACTCCGGCGCAAACATCCCCATCTCCTCCAGCTGCCGCTTCAGGGCAAGAAACTGCTCGTAGAGCGCGCCCTCCCCTTCCAGGCGGATCTCCCGGGCATACAGCTGATAGCGGCCGTCCCGCTCATAGACGCTGACGCTGCCGTTCACCACCACCCGGTCACCGTTTTTCATGGAAAAGGCCAGCCCCTTCCTCTGTCCCGCGAACATCACGCAGGCAATGGCGCCGCCTCCGTCCTTCAGGGAAAAATACAGATGCCCGGAGCTATGGTATTTGCAGTTGGAAACCTCCCCCTGCACGGCGATCCTGTTCAGCATAAAATCCTGGGTAAACATGTTTTTGATATAATTGTTTACCTGGCTGACCGTATAAACATTACTCATCCGCTTTGACCATCCGGCCCAGAAGACCGTTTACAAAGGACGGGGTATCGTCTCCCCCGAACTTTTTGGCCAGCTCCACCGCCTCGTTGATGGCCACGCCGGTGGGAACATCCTCGTCAAAAAGGATCTCGTAAACCGCCAGACGGAGAATGGACAGATCCACCTTCCCCATTCTGCTGGTTTTCCACCCTTTGCTGACTGAATTCAGCTTCTCGTCGATCTCCGGCAGCTTTTCGCGGATCCGCTCCAGCTTTTCCTGCATATAGACCCTGTCCTTCTCCTTCAGATCCTGGATGTCCTCAAAATACAGGCTGTTCTGCTGTCCCAGATCCTCGGCGGCATTAAATTCTGTCATAAACAGAAGTTTAAAAATATTCTCTCTCAGTTCTCTTCTACCCATTCTCTCCTCCATATCGTCCATTTTTCCAACCGTGGTCCCGGCAGCCTGCGCCTGCAGAAACGGCAGCAGTTTGAGCCGTCCTCTTCTGCCTGTCCCCCGTGTGTCAAATACCCCGCTGCGAGCAACGGGGCATCAGGCTTGTATCGCTGTAAAACAGCGGGATATCCGGTCAGCGCTTTGCGGCGGCAGCCCAAAGCCTTCTTTCCTGCCGGCCCCGCCTGCAGTCTGCTGGAAAAAAAGGGAGTCCCGCCAACGACTCCCTCTTCCTATCTTCCGCGGATCTGCCCGCATGTTCTTTTACTTTGTCTGTTCCATCTCCACGCTGGCAATGCTGATATTCACATCCGACACCTGAAGTCCTGTCATGTTCTCGATGGCTGTCTTCACTTTGTCCTGCACCTTTCTGCAGGTCTCCGGGATGCTGTAACCGTACTCCAGATTCAGATTCAGGTTTACACACACCACATTCTCCAGGACATCCACCTTCACACCCTTGGAAAGGTTCTTCATTCCCAGCTTGCCCACCAGCTCGTTGGTTATGTTGCCTGCCATGGATGCCACACCTTCCACTTCCGTGGCCGCCAGGCCGGCAATGATTGCCACAACCTCATCGGCGATCTGCACCTTTCCGATGCTCTGGTCGTCATATATGGTATACGTGTCTCTTACGTCATTCTTGTTCTCAGCCATGTCGAAACCTCCTTAGAGCATATTCTGCCGTAACAGGCAGACAATTTTCACCTTTTTCCTATTATAGCAAAAATACGCTTAAATTAAAAGGGGGTTCCCTCAGTTTTTGCCAAACTCCTCTAATTTCAGGCCCTCGTTCCGGTCCAGTGTCATGCCCACGCTCCAGGGGTTGACAAACAGCAGCAGCGGATTTCCTTTCATGTCGCGGACCTTCTTCATATCGGAAGTTCCCGTCAGTTTCTCCACGTCCACCTCTTCCTTATTGGCAATCCAGCGGATATGTTCATAGGGAAGATTCTCCAGACGGATATCCACGTTGTACTCCTTCTCCAGCCGGAATTTCAGCACGTCAAACTGCAGCACGCCTACCACGCCCACAATGATTTCCTCCATACCTCCGGAAAATTCCTGGAAAATCTGGATGGCTCCTTCCTGGGCGATCTGTGTGACGCCTTTGACAAACTGTTTTCTTTTCATGCTGTCCAGAAGCCGTACCCTGGCGAAATGTTCCGGCGCGAAGGTGGGAATTCCCTCATAGGCAAACTTCTTTCCCGGCGTGCACACCGTGTCTCCGATGGAAAAGATACCCGGATCAAAGACGCCGATGATATCGCCCGCATAGGCTTCCTCCACGATATGCCGGTCCTGGGCCATCATCTGCTGCGGCTGGGACAGACGCATCTTTTTGTCTCCCTGCACATGGTATACCTCCATGCCCGCGTCGAATCTTCCGGAACAGATGCGCATGAAAGCGATCCGGTCCCTGTGCGCCCGGTTCATATTGGCCTGAATCTTAAAAACAAAGGCGGAGAACTCCTCTTTCATGGGATCGATCACCCCGCAGTCCGCCGTCCTGGGCAGCGGCGAAGAAGTCATTGCCAGGAAATGCTTCAGGAAAGTCTCCACGCCGAAGTTGGTCAGCGCCGATCCGAAAAATACCGGAGACAGGCGTCCCGCGCTCACTTCCTCCTGATCAAATTCCGCGCTGGCCCCGTCCAGAAGCTCGATCTCCTCCAGCAGCTGTTCCTTCTGATCCGGCGTCATCACCTCGTCGATTCTGGAATCTCCCAGCGCAATCTCCTCCTCAACGCCTTCCTTTGTTCCCTTCATGGTGTCGGAGAAAATCAGCACCTTCTCCGTATCCCGGTCATACACGCCCCGGAATGCCTTTCCGGAACCGATGGGCCAGTTCACCGGACAGGTGGGAATCCCCAGCTCCTTCTCGATATCATCCAGCAGTTCAAAGGTATCGTTGGCATCCCGGTCCAGCTTGTTGATGAAAGTAAAAATAGGGATATGCCGCATGGCGCAGACCTTGAAAAGCTTTCTGGTCTGGGCCTCCACACCCTTGGAGGCATCAATCACCATCACCGCCGAATCCGCTGCCATCAGCGTCCGGTAAGTATCCTCCGAGAAATCCTGATGGCCCGGGGTGTCCAGAATATTGATGCAGTATCCGTCATAGTTAAACTGAAGGACGGAAGAGGTCACGGAAATACCCCTCTCCTTCTCAATCTCCATCCAGTCGGAAACCGCATGGCGGGCCGTCGCTTTGCCCTTCACACTGCCCGCCAGGTTGATGGCCCCGCCGTACAGCAGGAATTTTTCCGTCAGGGTGGTTTTACCGGCATCCGGGTGCGAGATAATCGCAAAGGTTCTTCTCTTTTTTATTTCATTTGTATAATCAGCCACTGTATACCTCCATAATAATTTCCTAATGTATCGGCCGTATGGCCATTAAGGTATCCCCTTGCGGGATTTCCTATTTATTGGCCGAATGGCCATCAAGGTTATCCCCTTGCGGGATTTCCTATTTATTGGCCGAATGGCCATCAAGGTTATCCCCGCAGGGGTTCACTTCACACACTTCTGCTATTCTATTATATGGAAATACACCTGTCAAGGCTGAACTGGCGGCAGGAAACCGCTGCGGCATCCTCCGATATGGAATGGTCCAATAGTCCCTGTGCTTTCATGGCAGCGGACACTCTCCCATGCGTACCGCCGGTTACACTCCGGACGGTACGGATTCTTCCACTTCCTTTATGAGACGGTAAATCGTCTCCAGGTCCTCTTCCAGTTCCTCCGCAATCTGATCTGGAGATTTCCCTCTGGCCAGCTTTTTCTCTACCATTCGCTTTTTTTCAGTTTGGATTCCGGCCTTCATTCCAACCTCCATTCCAGCTTCCATTCCGGCTTCTCTTCCATCGTTATATCCCTTTTGAAACCCATACTCTCTGGCGCTTTGCATCTGGGAATTATAGTCGCGAAGCGCTTTTTCCCTCGCTTCATACAGTTCCCGGGCGCTCCTTACCATTCGTATCTCAGGAATATTCACATCCGAAAGCTCTCCGGCAATCCATTTCCGGCACCCGTCATATCGCTCCGGCTCCATAGCCAGCGGTATATATAGACAGGGTTTCGTATGGTCAATGCTTTCATTTAAATATTTTCTGGCCAGTGCAGTCTGCGCTCCTGCTCCGCCTCCGCATATAAATACTCTCATGTTCCCCTCCTGTAAGCTTCTTCAAAATACGCTATTACAATCTCCTTATCTCACGCAGCATATACTCCGCAAATTCTACGGCACAGGATTCTCCCACATCCATAGAAGCACCGGTCCGATACGCTTCCGCTGCCTGAGAAATCAGAGTCCGGTATCCGGCGGGCAGCCTGTCGAGAGCCCAGGAAGCTCCTTCTTCCTTGGACAGGATCAAATGTTCTTTTTTATAAGCCAGCACCCGGCACAGATTAAGAATCAGATACACCGGATTCCCGGTGATTTCCTCCGCGGCATTTTGTACATCGCACCAGATGCTGTCAAAATAATCCCCGTCGGACGGCGGCAGAAACACCTTCCGGCAAGGCTTTCCGAAAATGGTTTTTCCCCGGTAATAAAGGATCATGATATGCGCCGCCAGATCCTTGTCCGTCCCTTTCATTTTTCGGATATAATCCCCGGGATCCCTCCGGTACCAGTCCAGGTGAGCGATGGAAAAATGAAGTTCATAGGGAGTCGGATATACCGGCGGCCTGCATACCGACTCCCGGATCACACTGAGCTCTATCCCCTTTGCGGGGCCGCGTCCGTTCAGTTCGGTTACCATATCCATATACCGGCGCTTCTGTACATCGGGAAACGGATTTTTTACCGTCACCAGCAGATCGATGTCACTTTCCTGCCAGCAAAAACATCCCATCGCCAGGGAGCCGTGCAGATAGATCCCAGTGAGATTGTCCCCCAGGATTTCTCTGCTTCTTTCCGTAAATTCTGCCAGCAGACTCTGGCACGCGCGCTCCATTTTCAAATCCTCACAGCCAGCTCCAGGGCAATGGCGGCAATCCGGTCTTTTTCTTCCAGTCTGGATTCATTGGCGAGACTGCGGGCTTCCCATTTTTCCGCGTCCAGATTGTCGGCAGCGTAAAAAAACTGAACCAGTTCCTTTCCCCTGAACTGAGCCACAGCCGCATTTGCCGAGCATTCCATGTCCACGCAGATACAGCCCTGTTGTTTTCTGTGGAGAACTTTCCCGGGAGTTTCCCGGTAAAAGGCATCGGTACTCCAGGTTTTTCCGACGGTGTAATGAACATGCAGCTCCTTCAGCAGATTTTCAAACAGTTCCCGGTGTTTTTCATTCACCGGAATCTCATCGGAAGGCGGCGCGTAATGGTAGCTGGTTCCCTCGTCCCGCGCCGCGCAATCCGGAATGATAACGGAACAGTCTTCGATCTCCTTTTCCAGAACGCCGCAGGTGCCGAAAACAACCACTTTTTCCACGCCCATGACAAATAAATCCTCCAGCATTGCCGCACTCATGGCCGCTCCCACATCGATCATGGCCAGGGCCACCGGGGTTCCCCGGTAAATGGCCCCGTACACCGGTTTCGTGCCGTTGGCCGTATCGGTTTTGGCAATTTGTCTGGCATCCAGTTCCTTCACCATCCGCTCGAAAGTGGCGTTTGAGTAGCAGGTGACCGCCACTTTCGGCATGTTCTCCACCGGGGAAATAAAATCCTGCGGGTTGATGACTGCTTTTCTTTCCGGATCAAATTCTGTTAAAATCATACGAATACCTCCTATATGTCTATTCTTTTCATCTCATGAATACTTCTATTTCGATACACCAGATCCGTTCTTTCCGCAAAACCCTGTGCCTCCCAGAACGCATTTCCCAGCGTATTTCTGTCGAAAACCACCAGTGCGGCTTTATGTATGCCTTCCTCCTCCAGCGCTTTGACGGCTGCCTTTACCAGCAGGCTTCCGATTCCCTGTCTCCTGTATTCGGCGGCGACGGTGGTATGGTAAATAAATCCCCTTCTGCCGTCATGGCCTGCGAGAATCACACCTGTGAGATTATCCTTCTCCTCCGCCACAAAACATGTGCGGGGATTCCGCCTTAAATACCCTTCGATTCCTTCCCGGGAATCATCCAGATCGTTGAGGCCCATGCCGGGCGTATGAATCCACAGCTCATACACCTGATCATAATCCTCTGTTTTCATCCTGCGTATTTTCATTGATTTCCTCCTCTTAAATCCTCTGGCCTTCCTTCGGGACATTCCTTCTTTTCATATTCAATCAGTGACATACCCTCATGAATTCCGCGTTCACCCCCGATCTTACGGAAACTGCATCTTCCAGGCAGCACGCTGTTCGGCCACCCCGGCCAGAGCATACCTGACGGCTCGCGGGCGGCGGCGAGCGGACGCGCAGGC
>HHCFR02800__coassemble_1994_pt1 | contig 15304 bp, 14 predicted proteins | sample HHCFR02800__metabat2_high_PE_078 | metagenome-assembled genome bin HHCFR02800
ACACACCTTTACACACACATTTGGATTCCACTCAGCTCCAAATTACAAATTCTGGCAAAATGAAACACTGCATTAAAATCCTTTATATTACCTTACCGGTTATTAATCGCCGTCACCAGCGCGTCAATGGAAGCTTTGATAATATCAGTATCCAGACCGGCGCCCCAGGCCAGGGATCCGTCCGGTTTGCGGATACCCACATAGGCAATAGCTCTGGAGCTGGAGCTCTGTTCCAGCGCGTGCTCTTCGTAGGTTACCAGATCGTATTTCAGATCGTATGCTTTCTTCAGCGCGTTGCTGACCGCGTTCAGGCGGCCGTTTCCGACAGCCTCCGTGGTGATGGTTCTTCCATAGCAGGAAGATGTCACGGTAGCGGTGATATGGCCGTTCTGTTTGAAGTGTACCTTCTCCACGCTGTAAGGCGTCTTCACGTTCTCGAAAGTCTCCTTGAACAGCTCGAAGATTTCTTCCGGATGCAGCTCTTTGTGGGTATGATCGGATACCGCCTTGGCCGCGTAGCCCATTGCCTCCCGCATCTTGGCAGGCAGGCGAAGACCGAATTTGGACTCCAGGATATATCCCACACCGCCTTTTCCGGACTGGCTGTTGATCCGGATCACATCCGCGTCGTAGTTTCTTCCCACATCTTTGGGATCGATGGGAAGATACGGCACGGTCCAGTGGTCGGGATCTTTTTCATCGATCCATTTCATACCCTTGGCAATGGCATCCTGGTGGGAACCGGAGAACGCGGCAAATACCAGCGCGCCGCTGTAGGGACTTCTCTCATCCACCTTCATTCCGGTGTACTGCTCGTACTTTTCACAGATCATAGGCATATCGGAGAGATCCAGCTTCGGATCCACTCCCTGGGAATACATATTCATGGCAAGAGTGATAATGTCCACATTACCGGTACGCTCGCCATTCCCAAAGAGGGTTCCTTCGATACGGTCCGCACCGGCCAGCAGGCCCATCTCGGAATCTGCCACACCGCAGCCCCTGTCATTGTGGGGGTGAAGGGATACAATCACATTATCCCGGTACTTCATATTCTTGCACATATATTCCACCTGGCTGGCATACACGTGGGGCATGGAATGTTCCACGGTCACCGGCAAGTTAATGATGGCTTTCTTATCCGCGGTCGGCTGCCAGACATCCAGAACCGCGTTGCAGACCTCCAGCGCGTATTCCGGCTCCGTTCCGGTGAAGCTTTCGGGGCTGTACTCGAAGAGGAAATTACCATCTGTTTCGTCAGCCAGCTTTTTCAGCAGGGCGGCGCCGTCCACGGCGATTTCTTTGATCTCCTCTTTGGACTTGCGGAATACCTGCTGTCTCTGGGCAAAGGATGTAGAATTGTACACGTGGATGATGGCTTTGGGAGCGCCTTTGACTGCCTCAAAGGTTTTACGGATAATATGCTCTCTGGCCTGGGTTAGCACCTGAATGGTAACATCATCCGGAATCAGGTTTCTCTCGATCAGTGCCCGGACAAAATCATACTCTGTTTCAGAGGCAGCGGGAAATCCCACTTCAATCTCTTTAAATCCGATTTTTACCAGAAGCTTGAAGAACTCGATCTTCTGCTCCAGACTCATGGGAATCACCAGGGCCTGGTTTCCGTCCCGCAAATCCACGCTGCACCAGATGGGCGCTTTGTCCACATACTCTTTTTTCGTCCAGTCCATGCAGGGGACGGGCGGCATGAAATACTGTTTCTCATACTTCCTGTAATTCATCATTTTCAACATCCTCCTTGTCATTTCTGAAATCGGGCGGGCCGCAGGAAGTCTGTTTCTCCGGAAAATCCGGGAACTTACACGGTGAAGTGCAGTCTTTTTGGCTGCCTTGCATCTTCACGAAAAAAAGCCCTTCATCTCTTACTTTATGCAAGAGACGAAGGACCTGATGAATCATCCTGCGCGGTACCACTCCTGTTCACGGTTTTTCTCCGTGCACTCATCGGATACGGACCCTTGGGGCCTTATATCCTCCTCTTTGATAACGGTGAGGTCTCCGTCTGCGCCTACTCAAAATTCCTTTTTTCGGGCAGATGCTCTGAGGGCAGTTCCGAATGTTCTCTCTGCCGCTTTCCACCAGCCAGCGGCTCTCTGGAATCGATCCGATCCGTACTAATCCTCTTCAACGCGTTTACTGCTTTAATTCGTTGATCTGCTAATAACGATATCACGTATTTTCAGGATTGTCAATCATTTTCATCAAAATCTTTTCCGGCGTGATGGGAAGCTCCCGGAACCAGCAGCCGCAGGCATTGTACACTGCATGGGCGATGGCCGGGCACGGAGTGTTGATCACCACCTCGCCGATGGATTTGGCGCCGAAGGGGCCGGTCTGCTCATAGCTGCTCTCAAAATCCACGGTGATATTTCCCACATCCATCCGGTTGGGGATCTTATACTGCATGAAGGAATTCTCCCGCACCTTTCCGGCCGGCGTGTACTGGACATCCTCAAAAAGCGCCATGCCGATTCCCTGACCGATGCCACCCTCTGTCTGTACCCGGGCCAGGTTGGAATTGATGGGCGTGCCGCAGTCCACCACTCCCACATAGTTGATCACCTGTACGGAGCCGGTTTCCTTGTCCAGCTCGATCTCCGCCATGCCCACCATGTAAGGCGGCGGGGAAACCGGGGAGGAATGGGTGACCGTCACTTCCAGATCCCCGCTGAATCCGCTCTGAGATTTCCATCCGATCTCGGCCAGCGTCACCTGGCTTCCGTCGGCAAGGTTTTTCACCACGCTGCCGTCAAATTCCGCCTGGTCCGCCGGGCAGCCCAGCATGGCGGCGCCGCTTTCCGTGATCTTCTGCCGCATCTTCTCACAGGCCTGCTCCACCGCTTTTCCTGTGACATAGGTGGTGCTGGAGGCGTAGGAGCCGGAATCGTAAGGGGAAGTATCCGTATCCGCAGCCCGCACAGTGATCAGATCCAGATCACAGTTCAGACATTCCGCCGCAATCTGGGCCAGAATCGTATCGCAGCCGGTTCCCATGTCCGCCGATCCGATCAGCAGCGTGTAAAATCCGGCGTCGTTGAGTTTCAAAGTGGCGGAGCCCACATCCACGCCGGAAATGCCGGAGCCCTGCATGGTCATGGCCACGCCCACGCTGCGCACCTTTCCGTTGCCCATATCACGGCAGGGATATTTCTCATCCCAGCCCATCAGCTCTTTGGCCCGCAGCAGGCACCGGTCCAGGGCGCAGCTGGTGGCGGTTTCTCCGTAATAGGCCGGCATCACGTCGCCCTGGCGCACCATATTTTTCAGACGGAACGCAACGGGATCCATCCCCAGCTTTGCCGCCAGCTCATTGGCCGCCGTCTCCACCGCGAAGGTTCCCTGGGTGGCGCCGTAGCCCCGGTAAGCGCCCGCGGACATCCGGTTGGTATATACCACATCGTAAGCGAACCGGTAAGCCTCCAGATCATGATACAGCGGAATACTCTTGTGACCGGAAAGTCCCACCGTCGTCGGCCCGTGTTCTCCGTAAGCGCCGGTATTGGATAAGGTATAGACGTCGATGGCGCGCAGCTTGCCGTCCCTGTCGGCGCCCATCCGCACATGGAGTTCCATGGCATGGCGGGGTGAGGAAGCCGTCATGGATTCTTCCCTGGTGAAAATGATTTTCGCCGGTTTTCCGGTTTTCCAGGTGACGAAAGCCGGATAAACCTCGCTGACGGAGGTCTGCTTGGCCCCGAAGCCGCCGCCGATTCTGGGCTTTGTGACCCGGATTCTGGATTTGGGAATCCCCAGGGCATTGGCGATGATTCTCCTCACATGGAACACGATCTGGGTGGAGCTGACAATGTTCAGTCTCCCGTTGTGATCCATATAAGTGTAGGTGCGGAAGGTCTCCATCATGGCCTGCTGGTTGGCTTTGGTCCGGTACACCTGGTCCACCACCACGTCGCAGTCCGCCAGCACCTGATCCACATCTCCCATCTCATCCCGGGCGGAGGCGCAGAGATTTCTTTTGTTGTCCGCTCCCACCGGACAGAGAGCCTTCCAGTTTTCCTCCGGATGTACCAGAATCTCCCCGTCCAGGGCTTCGTGGGGATCCAGAACCGGCTGCAGCACCTGATAGGTTACTTTGATCAGCTTCATGGCCTTCTCCACAGAGGCCTCATCCCTTCCGGCCACAATGGCCACCGGGTCTCCCACATACCGGAGCCGCCGGTCCAGGATCAGCCGGTCATAGGGGCTGGGTTCCGGATAGGTCTGCCCCGCCAGGGTAAACCGCTCCTGGGGAACGTCCCGATAAGTGAAGACTGCCTCGACGCCCGGCACCAGAAGCGCCTTGTCCACGGAAATATCCTCAATGAGAGCGTGGGCATGGGGGCTTCTCAGCAGTTTTACCACCAGACAATCTCTGGGCGCAATATCATCCATATAGACCGGCTTTCCCGTCACCAGAGCCATGGCGTCGCTTTTGATCACCGGCTGATTTACATATCTCATACCTTCGCCTCCTTGCCGCTCTCTTCTTTTTCGGCTTTGTATTTCATAAATTCCTTCACTGCCCGCATCTGTCCCTCATACCCGGAACAGCGGCAGAGATTTCCCGCCAGGTATTCCCGGATTTCCTGATCTGTGGGATCCGGCAGTTCCCGGAACATGGCGATCATATTCATGATCATGCCGGGGTTGCAGAAGCCGCACTGCTCGGCTCCCTGGCCGGCCACAAATGCGCCGATCTCCTCCGCTTCCGCCTGAAGGCCCTCCAGCGTTTCCACCCGGCCGCCGTCTGCCCTGGCCGCCAGCATACTGCAGGAGAGCACAGGGGTTCCGTTGAAAAAGACAGTACACAGACCACAGTTGGAGGTTTCACAGCCGCATTTGACGCTGAGGCATCCCAGCTGACGCACCAGTTCATACAGGGTGGTGTCCGGACGGATCTGGGCCTCCGTCTTTTTTCCGTTCAGGGTAAACTGTATTTTCATCTCACATTCCTCCCGTCTGCATACACGCCCGGCGTACCAGCACCCCGGCGATGGTCTTTCTGTATTCGGCGGACGCTCTCATGTTGGAACCGGTGGTCAGATGTTCCTGCACGTACCCGGCAAAAGCTTTCGCCTCCTCAAAAGTGGGCGTCCCGGAAAGCAGCTGCTCCCGATCTCGGATCAGTACCGCCCGGCCCGGTCTTGCGCCGATGGCTGCCTGCCAGGCGCCGTCAAGACAGACTGCCGCGCAGGTGAGCACCGGAAAATCCGTACTGTTGTTCCGCATGGAGAGATAGGCCGCTTTGGCCGGACGTTTTTTCACATGGATCCGCACCAGCACATCCCGGTCCCGGGGCGCCGCCGCGAAGGTTTCCAGGGGAAGGATTCCTCCCTTATAAAGTTCTACCTGGCAGTCCAGAGCCAGAAACATGGTCAGTACATCGGAAAATCCGAACCGTCCGTAAATGCTTCCTCCCACGGTAGCCAGATTCCGAAACTGCACGCCCACGATATGGCGGACGCACTCCCGGACGGCCCCGCCGGTATACCGATTCAGTCCCTCATGCAGTTCCAGCTGCCGCAGAGTGGTCATGGCGCCGATGGAAAATTCCTCGTCATTTTCCTCGATCCCCTCCAGCCCCAGTCCGGACAGGTCGATGGCCTTATTTACATTTCCGCTGCCCAGACGCAGCCAGAGCATGCCGCCGATCACCCGGTTGGACCGCTTCTGGTTCAGCTCGTAAGCCTCCGCAAGGCTTTCGGCCTTTACATATTCTCTGATGGTCAACATTCTTCTCCTCCTGGTATTCTTTTTTAATTTTGTTTATACTTTTTTCTGTTTTTGTACATATTCTGCTCACAGTCCCCTGCTATACTGAAATCATCATCAAAGAGGGCAGCGGTTGTCTGCAAGACAGATGTCCGGATAGCCGTTTTCCTCGCCTAACAACTATTTCCTTTACATAGATGCGCGGCCCGACACAGCCAGGACGGCCGCCGATGGATATCCTCTTTTATCAAGCCGGAGCGCCCTGCTCCGGCTTTTTTCCATTATACCTATTTTCCGGGGCCGGCGCAATTCATAAATTGTAATATGCTCCCCTGTTCTGAAAAAATCAAAAGAGCTGATATAAACTCACTGGCAATGAACTTATATCAGCTCTTTTGATGTATATTCCAAATAAAAAATCGGGGCAACAGGATTTGAACCTGCGACCTCACGGCCCCCAGCCGTGCGCGCTACCAAGCTACGCCATACCCCGGTGATCTTTATTATAGCAGAACTCACAGGAAATGTAAAGAGTAATTTTCAAATTTTTTGAATTGTTGGTTCAATTCGTTTTTCTCTGTGATTTGCTACGTGTGATAGTATACAACGGTGCCACCAAAAAAGCAATACTCATTTTCCATTTTTTTGCATTTTTATGCAAATCGCATAATCATTCCCGTTTATTTTTCTTGTCCTTTATATATCTTCCACACTTCCACAAACTTTTCTGCCTTCGCGCATCAGACACACAAGGACAGAGCTGCCGGATCGCAATGACCGGCAGCTCCCATCCTATTTTCTATCTATTTTTGATACTGGCTGTTGATGTAATTGACCAGGCCCTCGGCGCGGATAATTTTCTGCATGAACTCCGGGAACGCCTGTCCTTTATACTGGGTTCCTTTGGTTTTGTCATAGATGATGCCGCTGTCGAAATCCACTTCCACCTGATCTCCGTTTTCGATGGCCTTTGCCGCTTCCGGACACTCGATAATCGGAAGTCCGATATTGATGGCGTTCCGGTAAAAAATTCTCGCAAAGGTCTCGGCGATGACACAGCTGACGCCGGCCGCTTTGATGGCCAGAGGCGCGTGTTCTCTGGAGGAACCGCAGCCAAAGTTTTTGTTGGCTACGATAATATCTCCTTTTTCTACTTTGCTGACGAAATCCTTATCGATATCTTCCATACAATGGGTGGCCAGCTCCGCCGGATCTGAAGAATTCAGATAACGGGCGGGAATGATCACGTCGGTGTCCACGTTGTCGCCGTATTTGAATACTGTTCCCTGTGCTTTCATCTTCCAAAACCTCCTATAATCCCAGTTCTTCCGGAGAGGAAATCTTTCCGGTTACCGCGCTGGCCGCAGCCACCGCCGGGCTTGCCAGATATATCTCGGACTCCACATGGCCCATACGGCCCACAAAGTTCCGGTTGGTGGTGGATACGCACCGCTCATGCTCTGCCAGGATTCCCATGTAACCGCCCAGGCAGGGACCACAGGTGGGTGTGCTGACCACGGCGCCGGCTTCTATAAATGTTTTCAGAAGCCCCTCTTCCATGGCCTCCAGATAAATTTTCTGAGTGGCCGGGATTACGATGCAGCGGACGCCTTTTTTCACCTTATTGTCGGCAAGGATCTCCGCGGCAATCCGCAGGTCGTCAATTCTTCCGTTGGTACAGGAGCCGATCACCACCTGGTCGATGGCGATGTCCTCCTGGATTTCATCGATGGTTCTGGTGTTTTCCGGCAGGTGCGGAAATGCCACCGTAGGACGCAGTGTGCTCAGATCAATGGTGTATTCCTCGTCATAAACGGCATCCTCATCCGCCTCATAGACCTTCCAGGGACGGCTGGAGTGTTCCTTCATGTAAGTCATGGCAATATCGTCCACCGGGAAAATACCGTTCTTTCCGCCGGCCTCGATGGCCATATTGGCGATGGTGAAACGGTCGTCCATGGACAGGTTATGAATTCCTTCCCCTACAAATTCCATGGATTTGTACAGGGCGCCGTCCACGCCGATCATGCCGATGATGTGCAGAATCACGTCTTTTCCGCTTACCCATTTCGAAGGTTTTCCTACAATATTAAACTTGATGGCGGAGGGCACCTTAAACCAGGCTTTTCCCGTGGCCATGCCGGCTGCCATATCCGTACTACCCACTCCGGTGGAAAACGCCCCGAGAGCGCCGTAGGTACAGGTATGAGAATCCGCGCCGATAATCACGTCGCCTGCCACGGTCAGACCTTTCTCCGGCAGAAGCGCGTGCTCGATGCCCATCTCTCCCACATCAAAATAATTGGTAATCTCATGACGGCAGGCAAATTCCCTGACGCATTTGCAGTGCTGGGCGGACTTGATATCCTTGTTGGGGATAAAATGGTCCATTACCAGCGCGACTTTATCTTTATCGAATACGGTATCTACTGTCATTTTCTCCATCTCATGGATTGCAACCGGAGACGTAATATCATTTCCCAGAACCAGATCCAGCTTTGCCTCGATCAGCTGTCCGGCTTCCACATGATCCAGACCGGCTGCGGCAGCCAGGATTTTCTGTGTCATTGTCATTCCCATAATCTCATCCTCCTGATGATTTACTGATTGTAATTGTAGCACACTCTCTGTTATAATACTAATACATATTAATCATATTTATCATAACTTGAAGTTATATTAAATACTCATCCGGAGGTTTGCCATGGAAGAAAATCTTTCTCTGTATCATATTTTTTACGTCACCGCCCGGGAGGGAAATATTTCCCGGGCTGCCCGGGAACTTTTCATCAGCCAGCCGGCCATCAGCAAAGCTATCCGGAAGCTGGAGGAAAATCTGGAAACCGTACTTTTTATCCGCACCTCCCGGGGAGTTACGCTCACCCGGGAAGGCGAACTGCTCTACCGCCATGTGGCCCAGGCCTTCGACACCCTTCAGTCGGGAGAAGCCCTTCTGGAACGCAACCGGAAGCTAGGCGTATCCCAGCTGCGCATCGGGGCCAGCACCACCTTATGCCGCTATATTCTTCTGCCCCACCTGAAAAATTTTGTCAGGCTGCATCCCCATGTGAAGGTCTCCATCACCTGCCAGTCCACCTTCCAGACCCTGGCCCTGCTGGATGAAAACAAAATCGACATCGGCCTGGTGGGCGAGCCCTCCGCGCTTCGGGGAACAGTATTTTTCCCGCTGCTGGGCATCCAGGATATCTTTGTGGCTGCCCCCGCCTATCTGGAAAACCTTTCTCTGCGGGAAGGCGGGCAGGATCTGTACGATACCGCCGCCTTCATGATGCTGGATGAGGAAAATATCACCCGCCAGTACATCAACAAAGCCTTCGCCGAATACCAGCGTAAGCCTGCCAACGTGCTGGAGGTATCCACCATGGATCTGCTGATCGATTTCGCCAAAATCGGGCTGGGAATCGCCTGCGTGATCCGGGAATTTGTAAAGCAGGAACTGGACGGCCGCACGCTGGTGGAGGTGCCGCTGGGTCTTTCCTTCCCTCCCCGTCAGGTGGGATTTGTCTGCCGGAAAGACCGGCAGCAGCTGCCGGTGATCCGCAGCTTTCTGGAAAACGCGGAAATTCTGTAACACCATCGCGCGAATTTTCATTTCCCCCGCAAATAGAAAAGCTGCCTTTCGGCAGCTTTTCCCTCTTTTTCATATGTCGTCGAACCAGGAAACGGAACACGTCTCCAAAGTCTTCGATTGTCACATACAATAGAAAGCACGCTACGCGAACTTTCCGTTGTCCTGAATCAGTTGTCCAGAAGTTTGTCCTCGTTGTTCCAGCTGTACAGCTTCCGAAGCTCCGCTCCCACCTGCTCCAGCTGATGAGAAGCCTCGTTCTGTCTCATGGCCATGAAGTGCGGGCATCCCACTTTGTTCTCCAGCAGCCACTCTTTCGCGAAGGAACCATCCTGGATATCTTTCAGAATCTGTTTCATGGCTTTCTTCGTCTCATCGGTAACGATCTTCGGTCCGGTGATGTAATCGCCGTACTCCGCAGTGTTGGAAATAGAATATCTCATTCCGGCAAATCCGCTCTGGTAGATCAGATCCACAATCAGCTTCATCTCATGCACACACTCAAAGTATGCGTTCTCGGGAGCGTATCCTGCTTCCACCAGTGTCTCAAATCCCGCTTTCATCAGGGCGCACACGCCGCCGCACAGAACTGCCTGCTCACCGAACAGGTCGGTCTCTGTCTCTACTTTGAAGGTGGTCTCCAGAACACCGGCTCTTGCTCCGCCCAACGCCTGCGCGTATGCCAGCGCCATATCCAGCGCTTTTCCGGTATAGTCCTGCTCTACAGCCACCAGACAGGGAGTTCCTCTTCCAATCTGATACTCGCTTCTTACGGTATGGCCGGGAGCCTTGGGAGCGATCATGGTTACGTCCACGTTCTTGGGCGGACGGATCTGGCCGAAGTGGATGGCAAAGCCATGGGCGAACATCAGCATGTTGCCCTCCTCCAGGTTGGGCTCGATGGACTCTTTGTACATCTGTGCCTGTTTCTCGTCGTTGATCAGAATCATGATCACATCCGCGCGTTTTGCGGCCTCTGCCGCAGTATATACTTTGAAGCCCTGTGCCTCAGCTTTCGCCCAGGATTTGCTTCCCTCATACAGTCCGACGATGACGTTGCATCCGGATTCCTTCAGGTTCAGCGCATGTGCGTGACCCTGGCTTCCGTAGCCGATAATAGCGATGGTCTTGTCCTCCAGCAGACTCATGTTGCAATCTTCCTGGTAATAAATCTTTACTGCCATCTTTGTTTCCTCCTCGTATTATGTAAAATTTATGTGTTAGGGGTTTTACCCTCTAGCAGGCTGACTTTGCTGTTTCCGCAGCCGTGAAATCAAAGGCTTTCAAAGGAACAGCACATAATCGGATCCTCTGGAAAGACCCGTAATGCCGGTTCTGGCGATTTCCAGAATCTCGTTTCCGTCTCCCATCAGGTTCAGGAAAGCTTCCAGCTTGGACTTCGACCCGGTCAGCTCGATCACCATGGAATCCAGTCCCACATCGATCACGTTTGCCCGGAATATATCTGTGATGGCCGTCACATTCTGACGGTTTTCCTTGGAAACTCTCACCTTCACCAGAATCAGCTCCCGGCTGACACTGCTGTCCGGCTCCAGCACTTTGATGTCTCTCACATCCACCAGCTTGTTCAGCTGTTTGGTAATCTGCTCCAGCACCTGATCGTCGCCGCTGCACACCACCGTCATACGGGAATATCTGGGATCCGCAGTGACGCCGACGGTGAGGCTGTCAATGTTATATCCCCTCCTGCTGAACAGGCCGGAAACACGGCTCAATACACCGGCTGTATTATCTACCAGAATTGATAATATTCTCTGCTTCATAGATGATTCCCCACTTTCTCACTTTCATTTAGTAATGTGTAAAACAGCTTTGTGAACAATTCTATCAACTATTACTTTCTTTGTCAATCAAAACGTCAAGAAAATTCCGCGCGCCCCATCCATTTTTTTCCGCAAAAGACAATTCCGGACACAAGAAGGCCCAGAATCCAGCCGATAGGCTCCGCAAACCAGATGCCCACATATCCCACCAGACGGGCCAGTAAAACGGAAAGTCCCACCTTGGCGCAAAGCTCCACAACGGAAGAATAAACGGTGGTCCGCACATCCCCCACGCCCCGCAGGGCGGAATTGTACACCCAGATAGCTCCCAGAAAAACGTAGAAGCAGGCCTGGATCCGGATCATCTGGGCAGAACCTGCCAGAATTTCCGTCTCGCCTGCGTTCAGGAACAGCAGGGCCACCTGATTTGCCGCCAGGATAATCACCACTGTGGACAGCAGGCTGAGCCCCACCACCATTCTCAGAGCCTTCCGGCTGCCTTCCAGAATCCTGTCATACTTCTTCGCCCCGAAATTCTGCCCGGCGAACACAGAGAAGGAAAAGGCCAGCTGGCTGAAGGTAACGGTGGCGATCTGACTCACCTTTCCGCCCACTGTGTACACCGCCACGATATCGGAACCGAAGGAATTCACCACGCCGGTCACCACCATCATACCCACACTGAGCAGTCCGTTGGTAATTCCCAGGGGTACGCCGATCCGCAGCATTTCCCGCATCAGCCGCCTGTCAATTTTCAGCTCTTCCCTGCCGAAACGCAGCTGGGGATAGCGGGCAAACATATAGGCCATGCACAACACCGCGGAAAGTATCTGGGAAATCACTGTGGCCCAGGCCACCCCCGGCACGCCGCCCTCCCAGATCAGCACAAAAGCCAGATCCAGGACAATATTCAGCAGTGAGCAGAAAATCAGAAAATACAGCGGGGTTTTGGAGTCCCCCAGCGCTTTCAGAATCGCCGAGGCCGCATTGTAAAATACCTGTCCGATGATCAGGCCACCATAGATCATCACATACATACAGGCCGGTTCCATGATATTCTCCGGCGTCCCCAGAAGGCGCATAATCGGCCTGGCCCCGAAAAATCCCACAAATCCCAGCAGAATTCCCAGCACCAGGGAAATCCACATGGCGTTGGCCACTGCCCGGCGGACCTGATCATGTTTTCCCGCCCCGAATAATTGTGAAATCACCACGGTAAAGGCATTGGTGACGCCAATGGCAATGTTCAGCAGGCCAAAGGCGGTGGTCCCGGTGGCCCCGATGGCCGCCAGCGCGTCCGCCCCCACAAATTTTCCCAGAATCACGCTGTCCGTAGTATTGTACATCAGCTGAAAAAGCGCGCCCACAAAAAGAGGAAGCGCGAAAAGCACCAGCTGTCTGGTGATGGGTCCTTCCGTCATATCTCCTTTCTTCCTCTCCCGGACTGCCGGGCCGTCTGTTCTCTCATAGTTCCTCATACATCATTCCGTCCTTGTTTCCATTTTCATAAAATCACTGTATTCCATAGATGGAAAAGGTGTCCAGCATATTCCCCAGATTCACCTTTTTCGCCATCAGCTGGCGGAAGGTGGCGGAACCGCATCTCCCCTGCTTCCGAAGTTCTTCCATCTGCGCCTCCGTCTTCTCCCTGTCCTTCGCCAGCTGCTCATACACCCGCTCAAAGGCCGCCAGCCGGTCTGCCGCCGGGCCGGTACAGCCCTCCTCCGCAATGGTCAGGTATTCTTTCCGGATCCGGTACTGTCCCGGCCCGGTTCGTTCCGTGTAATGTTCCATTTTTCTGTCTCCTGTACTTTTATTTCCTTCCTCCCCGGAAGACCCCGGAAAGTATTTTCATTATACCAGCTCCAATATCCGATCTCAACCGAAAATCTGCCTCCCCGCCCCGCGAAACCTCTCGTACTGCGGCAGGTTCTATGGTATAATAGCCGCATAGACGGCTATTATACCTGCGCATCGGGCGATTTCTGCGGACCCGCAGAAACTCGCTGCGCATCCGCCAGAGGCATCATGGCCGCGGCAGCGGTCATGATAATAATGGAAATATCTTTCACGGGAAGGGGGACTATTCATGTACTGTACCCAATGCGGCGCTTCCATCGGCGAAAAGGAAATCCGTTGCCCCTACTGCGGGGCCGTCAATCCATTTGCCGATGAGCAGAAATATATGGAACGTCTTCAGAAAATTCTTCAGGAAACAGAGGCGCTTTCCGATGAACCGATGCGGCAGTACGGCAGGGAGCTGAAGCAGCACGGAAAACGCACGCTGAAAATTGCCCTGGCCGTGGGCTCCGTTTTTGTCGCGCTGGCGCTTCTTTTCCTGGGCGTCCACCTGTGGCAGAACCGGCAGGAAGCTTCCTCTGCCCGCGCCCGGCTGGCGCTGGAGCAACAATACATACCCCGGCTGGATGCGCTGTATGCGGAAGGAAATTACGAGGAAGCCGCCCGGCTTCTGGATCAGGCATATGCGGAAGCTGTCAGCGGAGACGCCGGGTTTATTTCCTGGGATCACAGCACCTTTATTTATTATTACGACACCTTCCACTATATGGAGGAATTTCAAAATCAGCTGCTTGTCGGCGGCGACTGGTTCCCCGAAGATCTGGAAGACGCGCTGTGCAACGCCATGATTTTATATAAAGAGGCACTTCTCCCCTACGAGGAAGATATGGTAACCTCCAGGGAAAAAGAGCTCATCGATTCCTATAAAGAAGAAGCCGGAAACTTTCTCCGGGAAGATCTGTATTTCACGGAGGAAGAGATTGAACAGCTGTATCAGGATGCAGTACAGGAAGGCGGATACCTTGACCTTTCTGTCTGCCGAAGCTATGCGGACACCGTGCAGAAACGGCTGAATGACAACCCAAGATAGGAGGAATTGCCCATGAAATGCCCCTACTGCGGCGCACCGCTGGGACTGGATGATAAATTCTGCCCCTACTGCGGCCAGCCCAACACCCTGGCAAAAAAACATCAGGCGGATATGGAAAAATATCACCGGGAATTTCAGGAAACCCGCAGCCAGGTTTACCGGGAAACCAGCCGTTTCACCCGGCTGGCGGTACCCATCACCATACTTTTCGTACTCTTTCTTCTGAATCTGGCAGCCTACGCCGTCTGGGCCCAGAGCTGGGAAATCGGCTCTGCTCTGATGGAAAATAAAATCGAGGATCAGCTGGACACCCATAAAGCCAGGGTGGATGAATTTCTGGCGGATGAAAATTACATGGGATTGTCCGGATATTACCAGGCAAATTCCCTGTACTATACGGACGCTTTCGACCAGTACCGGGCCGTTTTGCAGGGGGCCGACGCCCTGGGCTATGTATTTGAACAGCTCCAGTATACCTTTTCCTCCTCCGTAACTCCGGGGGAAGAGGAACTCTCTGACCTGGCGGATTACCTTTCCAGTCTGCTTCCCCAGATTTATCAGGTGGAAGAAGACTACTCCTATGACCGGGAGCTCTATCTGTCAGAGGACAATATGGAGCATATTCAGGCCATCCAGGATCAGTGCTCCGCGCTTCTGATCCGCTACACCGGCCTGACCAAAGATGATATCGCAACACTTCCGGATCTTTCGGAATCCCGGATTTATCAGCTTCTGGAAGGGAGGATGACGGAGAATTTATGAAAAAGCAAAAAAACCTTTCCCCGGGAAAAATTGTACTGACGATACTCTTTGTACTGTTGACCCTGTCTTTCTTCTTTGCCGTCTTCCAGGCTATCCGCTCCATCCGGGAGGTGGATTATTCCCTGGATTATTTCACGGAAGAATATTACCTTACCTGTCTGCAGCACAAGGATTACACGGAGCTGGCCCGGATCTCCAACCGGGATCAGAAGCTGCAGGATGAAAACAGCGAAACCATCCGCCAGTGCCAGGCGGTCGGATTCTATTATGAGGCGGCCGTGCTGCGTCAGGCCTTTGCGGAGGCAGGAATGGAGGAAGAAGCCGCACGGCAGGAAACGCTGATGGAAAAATACGCGGAGGAAATGGGGGATCTTGAGGAATACACTCAGGATATTCTCACGTATGTGGAGACAATGAATACTTCGAAAAGCCTTTCATCGGAAATGGATCCAGAGGCAGAGGAATCCTGAAAATGAAGATTTCCCTGCATTGGGGCCAAAGAATGAACGACGGAATCATTGGTGGATTTTATGAGATTCCATACGGAAC
>HHCFR02800__coassemble_2003_pt1 | contig 15275 bp, 19 predicted proteins | sample HHCFR02800__metabat2_high_PE_078 | metagenome-assembled genome bin HHCFR02800
ACCTTGCCGCGGAAGCGGTGAAAGCAACTGAAAACAGAGAGGAAGCGGATTCCTCTCCGAAAATTTAAGTTAAACAGGAGGAAATGGTATGTCACGTATCGGAAGACTGCCAGTAGTTATTCCCGATGGAGTAACTGTAGAGGTTAAAGAAAACAACTATGTAGTAGTGAAAGGTTCCAAAGGAACTCTCGAGAGAGCGCTGCCCACAGAGATGAGCATCAAAGTTGAGGACGGTCATGTGATCGTTACGAGACCCAGCGATCTGAAAAAGATGAAATCTCTGCACGGTCTGACCAGAACTCTGATCCAGAACATGGTAACCGGCGTAAGCCAGGGCTATGAGAAAACTCTGGAAGTAAACGGAGTTGGTTACAGAGCAGCAAAACAGGGCAAGAAACTGGTTCTCTCCTTAGGATATTCTCATCCGGTTGAAATGGAAGATCCGGAAGGATTGGAAACAACTGTTGACGGAAACAAGATCGTTGTAAAAGGCATCAGCAAAGAGAAGGTTGGCCAGTATGCCGCCGAGATCAGAGAGAAGAGAAGACCGGAACCCTACAAGGGCAAAGGTATCAAGTATGCTGATGAGGTTATCAGACGTAAAGTTGGTAAGACTGGTAAGAAATAATTAAGGAGAGTGTGAAAATGGTAAATAAAGTATCAAGAGCGGATGTCCGCGCGAAAAAGCATAGAAGAATGCGTCACCATATCGCTGGTACAGCCGAAAGACCCCGTCTGGCTGTATTCAGAAGCAACAAGCATATGTATGCACAGATCATCGACGATACTGTAGGCAAGACACTGGTATCTGCTTCTACTCTTCAGAAAGACGTTAAAGCGGAGCTGGAGCAGACCGACACTGTGGAAGCTGCCGCATACCTGGGAACTGTAATCGGTAAGAAGGCAGTGGAAGCCGGAATCAAGGCTGTTGTATTTGACAGAGGCGGCTTCGTTTATCACGGTAAAGTTAAAGCGCTGGCAGACGCAGCCAGAGAAGCCGGACTGGAATTTTAAGAAGGGGAGGTAGAGAACACATGAGACATACAATCATTGATGCCAGCCAGCTGGAACTGGAAGAAAGAGTGGTATCTATCAAACGTGTAACCAAGGTTGTAAAAGGTGGTCGTAACTTCCGCTTTAGCGCTTTAGTAGTAGTTGGCGACGGCAACGGTCACGTTGGCGCCGGTCTTGGAAAGGCAGCCGAGATTCCCGAGGCGATCCGCAAGGGAAAAGAGGATGCCATGAAAAAGCTGATCGCAGTGGCAAGAGACGAGAACAACAGTATTACCCATGACTTTGTCGGAAAGTTCGGAAGTGCCGAGCTGCTGATGAAGAGAGCTCCGGAAGGAACCGGTATCATCGCCGGAGGTCCGGCCCGTGCGGTTATCGAGCTGGCAGGTATTAAGAACATTCGTACAAAATGTATGGGTTCCAGAAACAAACAGAACGTTGTGCTTGCTACGATTGACGGCTTACGTCAGTTGAAGACTCCGGAAGAAGTAGCGAGACTTCGCGGAAAATCCGTTGAAGAAATCTTTGCTTAAGGAGGATTTGAAGATGTTGAAAGTTACACTGGTAAAATCTACAATTGGTGCGATTCCAAAACACAAGAAAACCGTAGCAGCTTTAGGCCTTAAGAAAATGCACAAGACCGTTACTCTGCCGGACAACGATGCCGTAAGAGGAATGATCAAACAGGTTCAGCATTTGGTTAAGGTTGAAGAAGCGTAAGAGAAGGAGGTGCCAACATGGATTTATCGAATTTAAGACCTGCGGAGGGTTCCAAACACAGCAATAATTTCCGCAGAGGCCGCGGCCATGGTTCAGGAAACGGCAAAACTGCCGGTAAGGGCCACAAAGGACAGAAGGCCCGTTCCGGAGCACCGAGACCGGGATTTGAGGGAGGCCAGATGCCTCTGTACAGAAGACTTCCCAAGAGAGGCTTCAAAAACAGAAATACAAAAGAGATCGTTGCGATCAATGTAGATGCTCTGAACAGATTTGAAGATGGAACAGAGATTACCATCGCTGCTCTGGTGGAGAGCGGACTGGTGTCCAATCCCAGAGATGGCGTGAAAATTCTTGGAAACGGTGAGCTGTCCAAGAAACTGACAGTAAGAGTGTCCGCCGTAAGCGAAGGCGCAAAAGCGAAAATTGAAGCGGCAGGTGGATCAGTAGAGTAAGAGGTGATCTCATGTTAAAGACTCTTCAGAATGCGTTTAAAATCAAAGACGTCAGGAGAAGGATCCTCTATGTATTTATGATGCTGGTGGTTGTGAGAATTGGCTCACAGCTGCCGGTTCCCGGTGTGGACAGCAGTTATTTTCAGAACTGGTTTAACTCACAGGGAGGCTCTGCATTCAATTTTCTGGATGCGTTCACCGGCGGATCCTTTTCCCAGATGTCTATTTTCGCATTAAGCATTACACCATACATCACTTCCTCGATCATCATACAGCTTCTCACGATTGCAATTCCCAAACTGGAGGAAATGCAGAGAGACGGTGAGGACGGAAGAAAGAAACTTAACGCCATCACCCGTTATCTGACGGTTGGCCTGGCTCTGTTCCAGTCCGTTGCGATGGCAGTAGGATTTGGAAACCAGGGACTGATTCCTGACAACAACGTTTGGAAATCCACCGTTGTAGTGGCTGCCCTGACAGCCGGATCCGCATTTCTGATGTGGGTGGGCGAGCAGATCAATGATAAAGGTGTCGGAAACGGTATTTCCATCGTACTTCTGATTAATATCGTTTCCCGTATTCCCAGTGATATGGGAACACTTTATGAAAGCTTTGTGTCAGGAAAGACGTATGCCAAGGCAGGTCTTGCTGTGCTGATTATCGCCGCAGTCATCGTCGGCGTGGTGGTATTGGTTGTAATCCTGAACGGAGCAGAGCGCAAGATCCCCGTACAGTATTCCAAGAAGGTGCAGGGCAGGAAGATGATGGGCGGTCAGAGCAGCCATATTCCGCTGAAAGTGAATACCGCCGGCGTTATCCCGGTAATCTTCGCGTCTTCTCTGATGTCTACACCCAGCGTGATCGCTTCCTTTGTGGGAGCGGGCAACGGAACGGGCATCGGAAGCCAGATTCTTGCCGGACTGAACAGCAATAACTGGTTCAGCCCCTCACAGCCCATTTATTCTCTGGGTCTGGTGCTGTATATTGTGCTGGTAATTTTCTTCGCCTACTTCTATACATCCATCACCTTCAATCCTCTTGAGGTGGCTGACAATCTGAAGAAACAGGGTGGATTTGTTCCGGGTATCCGTCCGGGCAAGCCCACAGTGGATTATTTGTCCAATCTGCTGAATTACATTATCTTCATCGGCGCGGCCGGTCTGACGATAGTGGCGGTTATTCCCTTCTTCTTCAACGGAGTCTTCGGAGCGAATGTTTCCTTCGGAGGAACTTCCATCATCATTATCGTAGGAGTTATTCTGGAAACTCTGAAACAGATTGAATCTATGATGGTAGTGAGAAATTACAAAGGATTTCTGGATGATTAAAAAGGATGTGGCGTTTACGCCACATCCTTAACGTGTTATAATAAAACGGGACATTGGAACGCTGAACAGTTACACAGGAAGCATCCATTGAGAACCAAATATAATAAAGGAGAGGGAACTTATGAAGATTATCATGCTGGGGGCGCCTGGCGCCGGAAAAGGCACACAGGCAAAAAAAATTGCGGGGAAATACCAGATTCCCCATATCTCCACGGGAGACATTTTCCGTGCCAACATCAAGAACGGAACAGAGCTGGGAAACAAGGCAAAAAGCTATATGGATCAGGGTATGCTGGTGCCGGATGAGCTGACCTGTGACCTGGTGGTGGACCGGATCGCGCAGGATGACTGTGCCAATGGTTACGTTCTGGATGGATTCCCCAGAACCATTCCCCAGGCGGAAGCGCTGGAGGCGGCTCTGGACAAACGCGGCGAGAAAATCGATTACGCCATCAACGTGGAGGTTCCGGACGAGAATATCATCAACCGTATGGGCGGACGCCGTGCCTGCCTGGCCTGCGGATGCACCTATCACGTACAGTATAATCCCCCCAAGGCGGAGGGTATCTGCGATGTGTGCGGCGCGAAGCTGGTGCTGAGAGACGATGACAAGCCTGAGACGGTGAAGAAACGTCTGGATGTGTATCACGAGCAAACACAGCCTCTTATCGACTTCTACGAGAAAGCCGGAGTGCTGAAGGAGGTCGATGGAACACAGGATATGGACGCCGTGTTCCAGGCTATCACCGAGATTTTAGGAGCGTAAAAACATGTCTGTATCAATAAAGACTGCCAGGGAAATTGATTTGATGAGGGAAGCAGGACGGCTGCTGGAGAAAGTTCACAATGAGCTTGCAAAGGTGATCCGCCCCGGTATTTCAACCTGGGAAATCGATCATATTGGGGAAAAGCTGATCCGTGATCTGGGATGTGTCCCCAACTTCCTTCATTATAACGGATATCCCGCATCCATCTGTGTATCTGTCAACGATGAAGTGGTACATGGAATCCCCTCCAAGAATCATATTCTCAGGGAAGGGGATATCGTCAGCCTGGATGCCGGGCTCATTTACAAGGGATTTCATTCCGATGCGGCCCGGACCCATGCGGTGGGACAGATCAGCCCTGAAGCGCAGAAACTGATCGATGTGACCCGTCAGTGTTTTTTTGAGGGAATCAAGTATGCCAGGGCCGGCTGCCATCTCTATGAGATTTCAGCAGCCATCGGATCCTACGCGGAAAGCTTCGGCTACGGTGTTGTCCGGGATCTGGTGGGTCACGGAATCGGCACCGCGCTGCATGAGGATCCGCAGATTCCCAATTTCGCGCAGAAACGCCGGGGAATCCGGCTGATGCCGGGCATGACGCTGGCCATTGAGCCCATGATCAATATCGGACGTCCCGATGTGTGCTGGCTGGATGATGACTGGACAGTGGTCACAGAGGATGGTTCTCTGTCTGCTCATTACGAGAATACCGTTCTCATCACTGACGGCGAACCGGAAATTCTCACACTTACGATGTAAGAGGTGCCCGATGGAGAAGATTTGTACAGGTATGACGGCGACTTCCCTTGCCGGCCACGACAGGGGAAAAGTCTATCTGATAATCCATGCGGATGCAGCATATGTGTATCTGGCGGACGGGAAGTGCCGTACACTGGACCGCCCGAAACGAAAAAAAAGAAAACATATACAGATAGACCGCCGGATTTCTCCCTGGATCGCAGCAGTGCTGGACCAGGGAAAGACGATACAGAATTCTGATATCATCAGAGCAATGAGAGAATACGGCTGTCAACAGGAGGTATGAGATGTCTAAGGCAGATGTTATTGAAGTAGAGGGAACAGTTCTTGAGAAACTGCCCAATGCCATGTTTAAAGTGGAGCTGGAGAACAAACATGTGGTTCTGGCCCATATCAGTGGAAAGCTGAGAATGAATTTTATCCGGATCCTTCCGGGAGACAAGGTGACGCTGGAGCTGTCACCCTATGATCTTTCCAAGGGAAGAATTATCTGGAGAGACAAATAGGCAGCAGCATTTCGGAAAAACGAACGCGCTGTATGGAAGATGCCCCGGAGCCGGAAAATCTGGCTGCCGGGGTCTTTTGGCAATATCCGGCCTGTAAGCTGCGAAAAGAATGATTCAGACCAGCCGCCGGCCCATGAGGCTCGGGCCTTTCGCGGCGGCATAATGGAGATGAAGAAATATGGGAACCAATGAGAACAGAGTAAAGAAAAACAGAGAAAGAGACTGGACAGAATTCCGCTATTATGCGGTACCGGAGGATACCCATATGCTGGCGCTGCAGGGAGATGAATGGATTCAGTGTTTCGGAGAAGGGGTGGAATCTCTTCATTTTCACAACCATATGGAGATTGGGTACTGCTATTACGGAGAAGGCGAAATGATGATCGGTGACCAGGTGATTCCGTTCCGGGAAGGCACCTGTACCATGATCCCAAGAAATATCCCCCATACTACCAAGAGCAGGCCGGGAACCGGGAATATATTTTTGCCGATGTGGAGGGGCTGGCGGACCGTATATTCGCGGGAAAACGGATCATGAGAGACCGGGCTGTGAGGCTGCTGAACGGAACAGCATATGTGCTGGAAGCCGGTGAGAACGAGGAAATCAGCCGCCTGATCCGCGCCATCCTGAAAGAGATGGAGGAACGGGACTGGTTTTACCAGGAGAAGGCAGGAAGCTGTCTGGACGCGCTTCTGCTGGCGGCTGCCCGAATGACTACCAGGAGAACGGAGCCGGTGGTGATGGAGGAGGCCGGCATCTCTCAGCTGGCTCCTGCGCTGGATTATATCAGCAAGCACTATGACCAGCCGCTGAAAATCGGGGAACTGGCAGAGGTGTGTTACCTCAGTGAGTCCCATTTCCGCAAGCTTTTCCGGGAGAAAATGAACATGACGCCCACCGATTACATGAGTCTGGTGCGGGTTCAGGTGGCCTGCGAGATGCTGAATAAGACGGAAAAATCCATCCTGGAAATTGGCCAGGCTGTGGGATTTCCCTCTCTGTCCACCTTTAACAGAAATTTTCGGAAAATTATGGGGATCTCACCGGTACAGTGGAAGCATGTACCTCAGAATTATGATCAGAAAATTGTCAACTGGGAGATCATGAAGGGAAGTCTGACAATCGGATAAGGTTATAATCGAAAATGACCTCTCCATCAGCGAAAATGCGTGGATGAACCGGGGGAGATTGTGTAGAATAAAAATAAGTTCAGACGCGCGCCTGAAGAAATTCAGGAGGAACAGAAAAATCATGAAAAGAAAAGTATTTGATCTGCTTATGGCGGGCATCATGACAGCTTCTCTGACTGCATGCGGTTCTGGTTCTCAGGACGGAGCAGACAGCCAGGAGAGCGCAGCAACAGAGGATACTCAGGGGACGGAAGAGGCTTCCGCAGACCAGGGAGAAGATGCAGAAAGCTCTGAAGGCGGGGAAACATTGACTGTATGGTGCTGGGACCCCAAATTCAATATTTATGCCATTGAGACAGCTGCAGAGCTGTATGCGAAGGATCACGAGGGATTTGGCGTTGAGGTGACGGAAATCCTTTCCGACGACATCGAGACCATGCTGACGACAGCGGTTTCTGCCGGAGACCTCAGCACACTGCCGGATATTTTCCTGATGCAGGACAATTCCTTCCAGAAATATGTGGCAAACTATCCGGACATCTTCACAGATCTGACAGATTCCGGAATTGATTTCAGCCAGTTCTCCCAGGCCAAGGTTGCTTATTCCACCGTGGACGGGAAAAACTATGGTATTCCCTTCGACAACGGCGCTTCCATCACCTGCCTGAGAACCGATTATCTGGAGCAGGCCGGATTTACCGTGGAAGATTTTACTGATATCACCTGGTCTGAGTTTATTGAAAAAGGTAAAAAGGTTCTGGAGGTTACCGGAAATCCCATGCTGACCGCACAGGCTGGTATGCCGGACCTGATTATGGAAATGCTGCAGTCCTGCGGAGCTTCCTGCTTCAATGAGGACGGAAGCTTAAACATGGTGGGAAATGAAGCCCTGAAGGTAGCTATGGAGACCTACTCTGAGCTGGTTGACAGCGGCGTTCTGGTGGAGGTTACCGATAACGATCAGTATATCGCTTCCCTGAACAACGGAACCACCGTGGGAACTGTAAACGGTTGCTGGATTCTGGCATCCGTACAGGCACAGGAAGATCAGTCCGGAAAATGGGCAGTAACCAACATTCCGGCTCTGGACGGCGTGGAGAATGCCACCAACTATTCCAACAACGGCGGTTCTTCCTGGGTAATTACATCCAACTGCAAGAACCCGGATCTGGCCATCGACTTCATGAACAGCACCTTCGCTGGAAGCCAGGAGTTCTATGAGACCATCCTGCCCTCCTCCGGCGCTCTGTCCACATGGCTGCCGGCAGGCGAGTCCGATGTGTACAACGAGCCCCAGGAGTTCTTCGGAGGCCAGGCTATCTACGCTGACATCGTAGAATTTGCCGGAAAGATTCCTTCCAACATCACCGGTCCGTTCTACTATGACGCAAGAGATGTCATCGGTGTGGCATTGTCCAATATTACCCAGTCCGGCGCGGATATCGACAGCGAGATCTAGGCAGCGCAGGATACGGTGGAATTTAATATGGGCGGCTGATAACAGCAGGACCATATATATGAAACAGAAAAGCCTGTAAATCAGGCAGATACTACAACCCTTAAAAAGCAAAATACCCCGAAAAGCTTATAAAGGCGAAACAGAATACGTTCTGTGAACTAGAGAAAACCTTCCGTCCGACACAGGGGACTGTGTTTGGGCGGGAGGTTTGTATCTTCGATAGATTGCGTGCTATAATATAGAGCAGTCCTCGTAAACTGTTTAAACATCCGAAAGGAGATAATATGCCGGATTATTCTGCGCAACCGAAAAAGATTTTCCTGTATGACAATCTGGAACTGGTAAAATATTATCCATATTACAAAAGAACATTGCCCTGGTACCAGGATCCCACCCTGTGCCGCCAGGTGGATAACCGGGAGGAGCCCTATGATCTGGCCAGACTGAAACGTATGTACCGCTTTCTGTCAACGAACGGGGAATGTTATTACATAAAATTCAGAGATCATGGCAGATGGCATCTGGTAGGAGATATTTCTCTGTGCCGCGGAGCAGTTTCCATTGTGATCTGCCGCGAGTACCAGAACCGCGGTATTGGCCGCAGAGCAATTTCCGGGATACTGCAAAGGGCCAAAGAGCTGGGCTGGAGCCAGGTGAAAGCAGAGATCTATTTCTTCAATGATCAGAGCAGGAAGGCATTTCTGGCCGCGGGATTTCGGCAGACAGGGAAGGAAACATTTGTATACGGATTCTGAAAGATCTTCTGCGGAAGTAAGACATTTTCTGCGGTATTATCCCGTTGAAGCTCAGCTGCCAGGAAAAACCGCCACATAAAATGTGAAAATTTGTTGTTGGACATTGTATTTTGACTGTGCTGGTGTTAGTCTATAGTGGATGCAAAACCTTAAAAAGGGAAAGCTTTGAAAAAGCTTTCCGGAATATTATGGAGGAACGATAACATGATGAAACATAAAGTGTGCTGGATCATCGGCAAACTGTTTTCTCTGTTCTATCTTCTGACAGCAATTCTGTTCCTTGTGGCGGTCTGGCGTACGCAGATGGTTCCGGGGCTTCATTTTGGGCTGCTGACAGTGGTGGCTGTGGCGATTGCTGCTCTGGTGATCTGGCTGACCTGGAGCGGCACCAGGAAGGTGCGGTACGGAATCGGCATTGTACTGTCTTTGCTGTTTTCGCTGCTTTTTGCCATAGGAAGTATTTATGTGGGCAGAACGCTTCAGGCGGCGGACAGAATCACGACCGTGAAGACAGAGGTAGCGGAAGTGGGAATTTATGTGCAGACGGACAACGCAGATGATTTTAATCAGGCGGCCGCCGGTTATACCTATGGTATTCTTGCACAGATGGATCGGGAAAATACGGACAGGGCGGTGGAGCAGCTGAACGAGGAACTGGGCATCTCCATTGCTGTAAAGGAATATGATTCCCTGACAGCGCTGGTGGACGGCCTGTTCAATGGTGAAACCAATGCGGTGATCCTCAACTCGGCATATCTGGATGTGCTGGAGGAAATGGAAGGCTATGAAGACATCCGGGAGCGGCTTCGAGAGGTGACAGTTACCCATGTGGAGACAGAGGTTCCCCAGACTGCCGCGTCTGACCAGGAGACCGTATCTTCCGGAGATCAGACGGTATTTGCCGTGTATATCAGCGGCGTTGATACCCGTTCCACACAGCTGATTGCCAACAGCCGGTGCGATGTGAATATCCTGGCTGTGATCAATGCGGATACCCGGCAGGTGGTGTTGATTTCCACGCCCAGGGATTATTACGTTCCGCTGTCCATTTCTGATGGAGTGCCGGACAAGCTGACTCATGCGGGCATTTACGGCGTTCAGGTGAGTATGGATACGCTGAGTATGCTGTATGATACGCCTATTGAGTACTATTTCCGGGTAAATTTCACGGGATTTAAGGATATTATTGATGCGCTGGGCGGTGTCACAGTGGTTTCCGACTATACTTTTGACACGAAAAATGTTGCAGGTTATCATTTTGATGAGGGAGAAAACTATATGGACGGAGACGCGGCACTGGCTTTTTGCCGTGAGAGGTACGCATTTGCCACCGGCGATAATCAGAGAGGAAAGAACCAGCTGGCGGTGATTCAGGGTGTGCTCAACAAATGTCTCAGTACCGATATGCTGCTGCACTACACGGATGTCCTGAGTGCGGTGGAAGACAGTTTTGAAACCAGCGTGCCTTATGATGTGATCAGTTCTCTGGTTCGCAGCCAGATCAGTGACAATTCTTCCTGGAATATTGTCAGCTACAGTGTTACCGGAACGGGAGACCGGCAGGTGCCCTATTCCATGAGCCAGAGCGTATATGTGATGGTGCCGGACGAATCTACTGTGGAAACGGCCAAATCGCTGATTCAGACAGTGCGGGACGGCGGCGTGGTGGAACAGCCGTAAAAGCTTTGGAAAACCCCGGCTGCAGATCCGATGAGAGAACCTCATCCGGAATCTGCAGCCGGGGTTTTTTATGGAAATATAATTTGCGGCAGTTGTGCCTCCGTGTTTCCTGTCACTGGAAATCCGTGCCGTCAATTTCCTTCAGGTACCGCTCCAGAGCGTCCTGCCAGGTGGGAAGCGGGGTAAATCCGTTTTTCACCAGCTTGCTCTTATCCAGGCGGCTGTTGAAGGGACGGGCCGCTTTGGAGACACCGTACTCGGCGGTGGTCACCGGGGCCACCGTCAGGTGCTGGCTGTCGTACTCGGGATGGCCCAGCGCGGCGGCCTGGCGGAAAATTTCCACGGCGAAATCGTACCAGCTGATATAACCGCCCTCATTGGTGGCGTGATAATAGCCGTATTTTTCCGTCTCGGCCATATCCACCAGCAGTCTTGCCAGATCATAGGTATAGGTGGGAGTTCCGATCTGATCGTTCACCACGGTGAGACGGTCATGATTTTTCCCTACCCGCAGCATGGTTTTGATAAAGTTGCTGCCGTTCTTTCCAAATACCCAGGCAATCCGGACAATGAAATATTTTTCCAGAAGCTCGGACACTGCCAGCTCACCGGCCAGCTTGGTTTCGCCGTAAACGTTCAGCGGCTTATAGTCCTTGCAGTCCGGATCCCAGGGCTCGCTTCCCTGTCCGTCAAATACATAGTCGGTGCTGATGTACACCATCTTGCAGTCCAGTTCGCGGCATACCTGGGCAATGTTCCTGGTGCCGTCCGCGTTGATCTTCTTCACCAGCTCCTGCTTGTCCTCATCCTCCGCAGCGTCCACAGCCGTCCAGGCCGCGCAGTGAACCACCACGTCGGGATGGCAGCTGCGGATAGCCTCTGCCACCGTTTCCGGATTGGTGATGTCTGCCTGGATATAAGGCATGGTGCAGACGGGAGTGCCGTCCTGAATACCGCTGTAGGTTTCTTTGATATCCGAACCAAATCCCTCATGGCCCCGCGCGGCCAGCTCGTTCATCACATCGTGGCCCAGCTGTCCGCCCACGCCGGTTACAAATACTCTCATTTCGCATAACCTCCTGTGCTGTAGCTCAATCAGCGATTTCCGTACATTTTCTCATAATAATTCTGGTATTCTCCGGAAATGATAGTCTCCCACCATTTACGGTTGTCCAGATACCACTGGATGGTCTTCTTGATGCCGTCGGCGAATTTTGTCTCCGGAAGCCACCCCAGCTCGTTGTGGATCTTGGTGGGATCGATGGCGTAGCGCATGTCATGTCCCTTCCGGTCAGCCACATAGGTGATCAGACTTTCCGGTTTTCCCAGCTCCTTGCAGATCAGCTTCACAATGTCGATGTTGCGCATCTCATTGTGGCCGCCGATGTTGTACACCTCGCCCACACGGCCCTTGTGGATGATCAGGTCGATGGCTTTGCAGTGATCCTCCACGTACAGCCAGTCGCGGACATTCTCCCCTTTGCCGTAAACGGGCAGGGGCTTGTCGTTGAGGGCGTTGGCGATCATCAGCGGGATCAGCTTCTCCGGGAAATGGTAGGGACCATAGTTGTTGGAGCAGCGGCTGATGGTTACCGGCAGTCCGTAGGTTCTGTGGTAAGCCAGCACCAGCAGGTCGGCTCCGGCCTTGGAAGAGCTGTAGGGGCTGCTGGTATGGATGGGAGTCTCCTCCGTGAAGAACAGATCCGGGCGGTCCAGCGGCAGGTCGCCGTACACCTCATCGGTGGAAACCTGGTGATATCTCTGGATGCCGTATTTGCGGCAGGCGTCCATCAGCACGGCAGTACCCTTGATGTTGGTGTCCAGAAATACCTCCGGATTTTCGATGGAACGGTCCACATGGCTTTCCGCGGCGAAATTCACCACCATGTCCGGGTGCTCCTCCTCAAAGAGACGGTATACCGCCTCCCGGTCCGTGATGCTTTCCTTCACGAAACGGAAATTGGGTTTGTCCATCACCGGCTCCAGGGTGGAAAGATTTCCCGCGTATGTCAGGCAGTCCAGACAGATGATCCGGTAATCCGGATGCTTGTCCATCATGTGAAAAATAAAGTTGCTTCCGATAAATCCGGCTCCGCCGGTAACAATAATCGTCATAAGATGTTCTCCTCTCATTGTGTCAGGCCCGATGGCCTTAAAACGCTCTTTAAGTTTTCGCTGAAAAGTGCAGTCGTCACTGCTGCCTTTTAGTAACAGTTCAGCCGTCCGGCTTCACTGTGACATCTTTTAATACAGCTGCTCCCGGTATTTCCCATCCAGTACATCCTTCAGATACTGGCCGTACTGATTTTTCTTTACAATTTCATAAGTTTTCAGCACGTCCTCTTTGCTGATCCAGCCGTTCAGATAGGCAATCTCCTCCAGGCAGGCGATCTTCCGGTGCTGATGGGTTTCCATGGTTTTCACAAAGTTGGTGGCGTCCACCAGACTTTCATGGGTTCCCGTATCCAGCCAGGTAAAGCCCTGACCCAGCAGTTCCACGTTCAGCTGCTGATTTTCCAGATAAATCCGGTTCAGATCCGTGATCTCCAGCTCCCCTCTGGCACTGGGCTTCAGATTTTTGGCGTACTCCACCACCCGGTTATCGTAGAAATACAGACCTGTGACGCAGTAATTGCTCTTGGGATGCTCAGGCTTCTCTTCGATGGAAATGGCCTTTCCGTTGTGGTCAAACTCCACAATGCCGAACCGCTCCGGATCGTCCACGTAATAGCCGAACACAGTGGCGCCCTTTCCGGAGTCCGCGTTCTGCACTGCCGCTTTCAGCCGTTTCTTCAGACCGTGTCCGGCGAAAATGTTGTCGCCCAGCACCATGGCCACCGTGTCATCGCCGATGAAATCCGCGCCGATGATGAAGGCCTGTGCCAGTCCGTCGGGACTGGGCTGCACTGCATAGGACAGATTCACTCCGAACTGGGAGCCGTCCTTTAAAAGCTCCTCAAACCGGGGCGTATCCTGGGGCGTGGAGATAATCAGAATATCCCGGATCCCCGCATTCATCAGAACGGACATGGGGTAGTAGATCATGGGTTTGTCGTAAATCGGCAGAAGCTGCTTGGAGGTCACCATGGTCAGCGGATACAGCCGCGTGCCGCTCCCTCCCGCTAAAATAATACCTTTCATTATAAATACTCCTTTCATTAATTTTGGCCGGATGGCATCTTTCCGGTTAGTCTGGCCGGAGAACCGGAAACATATCCTTCCGGCAGCCCTCCTTTTTCTCTGTATCTGCATTATAAAAGGTGCCCTAAGGGCACCTTCAAGCCTTTTTTGTAAAATTTATGGGAAAAAGTAATTTTCATAATTTTCAGGCAGAATTTCCCTGCCTCCGAAGTTTATTTCCCCCGGCCGTCCGTTTCCTGACAAAACTCCGGAAATCATTGTACCGGTCCACGATATATTGATTCTGATTTCCGTGGCAGGAGAGAATGTAGGAAATCAGCGGATCAGCCTCCGTCACATTCAGGGAATCCTCATAGGGAATCCATTCCACCGAAGAAAAATAAGGTTTCAGAATTTGCGCGCCGTTTTCCTTGCCGAATTTGTCATAAAGCTTATCGGCGGACAGAACAATCCGGTCGTCAAATTCCGCGGCCAGCTGGCCGATTTCCTGCATATGCGCCCGGCCATATGCGCTGCAGATAAAAAGCCCGCCCGTCTTCAGCACCCGGGATATTTCCCGGGCAGCCCTGGAAATATCCTGACAGTAAAACAGCACGTGATTGGCAATCACCCGGTCATAGCTTCCTTCCGGCTCCGGAAGTTTCTGGCAGTCCATCACCCGGAAGGTATAACGGGAATCCTCCTGGCCCACCGCCCGCCGGGCATCCCGGACCATCCCAGCGGAGATATCAGAGAGCGTCACCGAAAGCTGCCGCGGCACCTTATCCGCGTTCCTGGTCCACAGGGAGCCGTCCCCGCAGCCCACCTCCAGCACCCGCAGACCCGGCCCAATCCGGCACTGTTCATAAATCCACGGAAACCATCCCAGGGGATTCTGCGCGTACTGGCTGTGAAGGCTGATGCGGGAGGAAATATTGGAGGCATTCTGGTATTGATTGCGCAGACTCTTTTCCATGCCGGTTAAGTTTATCCGCTGCAGCAGCCGGCTCCAGTCAATCTCCTCGCCGCCGTCCACCCGCGCGGCAGTTTCCCCCAGCACCTCCTTCACCAGCTGCAGCTGGTCAATCCGGTCCTCGATAAGCTTCAGCTGCATTTTCAGAGAATTGGACAGAAAATGATCATCGTCGCTGATGGTCATTTCCTTGATGTCATCCAGGGAAAATCCCAGATATTTCAGCAGCAGAATCTGCTGCAGCCGGGCAAAGTCCCCGTCCGTGTAGAACCGGGCCCCGTTCTCATTTACATAGGAAGGCTTCAGGATATTGTGTTCATCGTAATAACGGATGGTTTTCTTGGTGATATGCGCCATCTTGGCAAATTCACCGGAGGAATAGTAGCCGGGAAGTTTCATAGCGTATCCTTTCCTTGGTAAAATGTAAAACAGAATCATGACCGGAGAATCTTTCCGATACGGTGGTTCCTGTAAAACTGCTTGCGGACTTAATTTCCTGTTCCTATTATTATACGGAGAAAAAGGGAAAAAGGCAAATAAGAACAAAGGTACTTGTTCATTCAAAAAGCTGTCTCGATCCAAACAGTATGAGGAAATGTGCCGGAAAGTCTGTA
>HHCFR02800__coassemble_2087_pt1 | contig 14752 bp, 11 predicted proteins | sample HHCFR02800__metabat2_high_PE_078 | metagenome-assembled genome bin HHCFR02800
GAATATGCGTAATAACCATCCATACCGTTGAGAAGCCCCATGAGAAATCCATGATAAAACGCCTCTTTTGCGTTATAAAAGCTGATCCCTTCTCTGAGCAGCCAGGAAACCTCCCGCTCAATCTTCCCGGAATCTCCCTGTACAATCCCTGTATAAAGCGGTGTCAGATCCTTTTTGCTTACTTTCTGTTCAAACCAGTTCAACACCGTATTTTTAAAGATATACCGGACTTCTTCATTGGGTATGGCCATTTCAATATATCGGACATTTTCAGCCATGCGCTCCCCCGTTTTTTTCAGATAACCTGTAAAGAACAGGAAATTCCAGATATTTTCCCTGGACTTGTCCGGCTGAATATCGTCATAAGTGATATCCTCATGAACAGGTTTTTCTATCGTTTCTCCTCCGATCAGCGCCTCTATTTCCTGCTTTACGCGCATATCCGCATTTTCCACCAGCGTACGGACAATACTGTTGGAACTGGTATTGGACCAGAATGGCTGCGGAAACGCATCCGGATCCGCCCAGACCTGCTCCACATAATTGATGACACTCCACGGATTATAGACCTCCGTTTTTCCAAACAGATACCCGTCATACCATGTTTTCATGGTATCCAGACAGTTTTCCCTCCCATAAAACCGCAGCATGGCCTCAACTTCCGCTTCCGTAAAGCCGAAATGTTCGGAATACATGGGATTAGTAATAGATACAATTTTCAGATTATTAAGCCCTGTGAAAATGCTTTCTTTTGATATGCGAAGGCATCCGGTGATCACCGCAAATTCCAGATATTCATTGGTCTTCAGTGCAGACTCAAACAAGGAGCGTATCACCGCCGTCATCTCATCATAGAAACCTGAAAAATAGGCATTTTCCAGAGGGACATCATATTCGTCAATCAAAATGACGGAACGTTTCCCGGTTACTTTTCCGATACAGGCCGAAAGGAACTTCAGAGCATCCAGGTAATCTGCTTCCTCCCCCTGCACATCCCGGATATTTTTATACCGTCTCTTTTCCGCCTCCGTCAGCTGCTCCGATTCCAGAATCTGATCGTGCCGCCTGAACTCCTCGGCGATCACCTTTTTCAGCTGGATATATGCCAGCCCATAACCTGGCTGTTTCAACGACTTCAACGAAAGGCTGATGACCGGATAGCGGGACATATGCCTGGTATACGCTTCTCCCTGCGCCATGATTTCCAACCCCTGGAACAGGCGTTTCGCATCACAGTACCCTTCCTCAAAAAAACACTGAAGCATACTCAGATTCAAGGTTTTTCCAAATCTTCTTGGACGGGTAAAAAGATTCACCTTTCCCCGCATCTCCAACAGTTCCTTTATCAGTCCTGTTTTATCCACATAGTAGTAACCCTGTTCTATAATTTCACGAAAATCGTCAATACCAATAGGCAATGGCCTGAATCCCATATTCTCACATCCTTCCGCTTGCTGCCTGTTACTAGTATTATAACCATGGCATGGGGTTTCCGCAAGCTGAACTGAACCCATCCTGCCCCCTGACTTTACAGCTTTATTTACACAAAGAGGAGCTGTCAGGAATCCCGGCAGCTCCTCTCCGAAACCTACTGCTATTTCTCCGAATGACTCTTCTGCTGATGCAGATACTTTTCCTTTGTGGCCATCCCTCCCCGGATATGGCGTTCCTGCTTGTTCACGTCCAGAATCTTACGGGCCTCCCGGGCCAGTGACGGATTGATCTGGCGGAGACGTTCTGTTACGTCCTTGTGAACCGTACTCTTACTGATCCCGAATTTCCCCGCCGTCTGTCTCACAGTCGCCTTTTCTCCGATAATGTAAGCGGCAACTTCCATCGCCCGCTCTTCTATATATGCTTTCACGGGACTCCCCCGAAAACGTTGTTTTTACAATGTATGCCGGGGGCAAAAAACTCATGTCAGGATTCCCCTTCTCCTCCCTCTTTCCTGCTCAGATAACGCCACAGTGTTGTCCTGCTGATTCCCAGCTGCCGGGCGGCGGCGGCACGGTTGCCGTTGTTGGAGGCCACCGCCTGCTGAATCACCTCCCGGATCATCTCGTCCAGGGTACAGTCCGTATTCACTGCGGCAGCCGCCGGTACGCTTCTTCGGTGACGGGACCGTTCCTTTGTCAGAAGCTCTGCCACAGCGCTGCTTCTTATATAAGTAGAATCTGTCATGGTAGCCAGCGTCTGAAGGATATGTTTGAACTGGGTATAGTTGTTGGGCCAGTCATACTGGCACAGCATTTCCATGGCCCGGGGTTCGAAGCCGGAGATCTGTTTTCCCAGTTCCAGCTTCAGGCTGCTGAGGTAGAGACTGGCCAAAGAGGGAATTTCATCCGACCGGCTCCGCAGGGACGGCAGATGCAGCGTCAGACAGCCCAGACGGCTGATAAAACGGCGGATTCTCTCCGGAAGGCCATCACCCTCACGGCAGACACAGGAGAAAATCAGGCGCACTCTCCGGGAAAGTCCCGTCTCCTGAATAGCAGCCAGAAGCTCCGGCAGCCGTCCCTCCGGGATCAGTTCAAAATTCTGGAAATAAATGGTGGTGTCGATGGCATTCAGCGGGGAATTGTCATGATTGAACAGAGACTCCCAGCTCCGGTCGTTCATCAGCTCACAGTTTACCAGCACAAAGGGGTTGTTCACCAGCGGTCCCTGAAGATACAGATATCTGGCAATCTGCTCCTTGCCGGTGCCTGTCTCACCGATTATCATCACCGGCTGGCGTACAGAGGCAACCGTCCGGATCTCATTACCCAATGCCCCCATAGCGCCGCTGATACTGTAGAAGCTGTTGGTAAACAGATATTCACATTCCCCCTTATTCATGGAACGCACGCCCTTTCTCCAGTGAGAATGAAGAGGGATCCGGGAAGGAACGCAGTAAAACAGACAGTAACGTTTGCCATTCATATGCAGTGTCTGTCCTGTGATCCTGTACAGCTGATCCCGTTCCGTGTGATAAAATTTCATGGACCCGCTGGCAGGAACCTCTGCCAGATGTCCCCGAAGGGCTTTCGCCATGCCGGGAGGCAGTTCTGTGGGACTACTGTAAAAGATCGTCCCGTCCATCTCCAGCACCACTACCCGGCCGTTCTGATCCAGGGTAATGCTGCGCAGAAATGTGTTCTCCTGGCGAAGCCGGCCCAGCCATGTACTGATGGTGACTGCCTGATCAATGGCCATGTAAAGCCCTTCCACCCCGGAAGTAATCAGGAACGCGTCCAGCCCCAGCTGGCGGGCCACCGTATGGGCCACCATATCGCAGACCACCATCCGGTAGCCTTCCTCTTTGAGTTTTTCAAGTATCATCGGAACTTCCTCCCGGCTGTGTACCGTCAGAATATCCAGATCATAGCCCAGCAGGTCGCAAAGCGTATGCGCAGGCTCCGTAATACTGGGAAATCCCACAATGGCGTATAAATCAGAATAATTCTCTGCCAGCTTCATGGCGCTGAGCACATCGTAAACGGAAAGACGGATCTCCACCACCGGAAGATCTGTCACCTGACGGATCAGTGTGGCTGTTCCTCCCCGGGAAATGATGCAGTCGTAGGAATTCAGCGGCATGCGTTTCACAATGGAAACCCCGTCCTCCAGATCACCGGTATAAATATCCAGCTGCACATCGGGATAAGCCTGAGCCGCGCGCTCCATTACACTCTGCATGCCTTCATAAGGCGCAATACCCAAAATCCGGGTCTTTGTTTCCACCATAGCGGGTACCTCCGTTTCTTTTTGAGACTATTATATCAGGTATTTGTGCAAAAAGCACGATACCTATGTTCTATTTTGAAACATTTGTGTAATTTTTCTTTCTATTTTTTTGTGATCGTTTCAAACTGCAACTGTTTTGTCACTTTTTTTCAATGCCAACCGGTTAAAAATGCGTCATAATAGTCATAAAGAACAAAAGCATCCGAGCCGCCAATCCCTGGCGGTACGGAACTGCAGAGAGGAGGGGACACATGATCCTTCTTTTGATTATTGCGGATGACTTCACCGGAGCCTTGGATACCGGTGTGCAGTTTGCCGCCCACGGGATACGGACCCAGGTAGTTGTGGATCCCCAGGTGGATTTTTCCGATCACGACGCGAAGGTGCTGGTGGTGGACACAGAAACCAGACATCTTCCCCCGAAGGAGGCTTATGATGTGGTTTCCAGGCTGACCAGACAGGCGAAGGAAGCCGGGGTCAGCTACATTTACAAAAAGACAGATTCCGCCCTGCGGGGCAATATCGGAGCAGAGCTGTCCGCGGTGCTGGAAGCCGGAGGGGACCGGCAGATGCCGTTTTTCCCGGCATTTCCTCAGATAGGGCGGATTACCCGCGAGGGTGTTCATTATGTGGACGGTGTGCCGGTAACGGACAGTCCCTTTGGCAGGGATCCCTTTGAACCGGTAAAACATGCGGTGGTGACAGAGCTGATCGCGGAACAGAGCGCTCTTCCGTCGGAGAGCTTTCCGCCCCTGCAGGCGGAAGATCCGGTGCCGGAAATGGACGGAATCCTGGTATTTGATGCCGGCAGTCTGGATGATCTTTCCGCTACCGGGCAGCGTCTGATGGAGGAGGGACGGCTTTCCGTGATGGCCGGATGCGCGGGCTTCGGCGCCGTGCTTCCCGAACTTCTCGGTCTGACCTCCGGCCAAAAACAGCCGGTTCCGAAGCTGGATCCCCGGCTGCTGGTGGTCTGTGGAAGCGTCAATCCCATCACACTGGCTCAGCTGGACGCGGCAGAGGGCGCCGGATTTTCAAGGCTGCGGCTTACCTTGCGTCAGAAGCTGGAACCCGGTTACTGGCAAAGTCAGGAGGGAAAGGAAGATCTCATACATATCGAAGAGATGCTTGCCGCCAATCCTTACTGCATCATTGAGAGCAACGACCTGGGAGGCAACCAGCCCACCGCCGATTACGCGAAAAAGCTGGGGATTGATCTGGAAACCATGCGGGTACGCATTTCCGGAAGTCTGGGACATCTGGTGGGATCAATTTTCGCCAGTCCTTCGCTGGGAACACTGCTTCTCACCGGCGGCGATACGCTGCTGCAATGTATGAACTGTGTGGGCGTCAGCGAGCTGGAACCCATCTGTGAGCTGGAAAAAGGCGTTGTGCTGGCCAGCTTCACCTACAACGGCTGTACCCGTCATGTCATCACCAAATCCGGAGGATTTGGGCAGGCAAATCTTCTGACGGACCTGGCGGACCGTATGAAAACCGTCAACTGATCTGGTTCATTTATGAAGCGCTCTGCCAGACGCCGCGAAAGCTCCGGCCGGAGTCTTCATATACAATGGAAAACGCGATAAGCGAATTTTCCATTGTCATAAATAAAATAAAGAAATGGAGGAGAAACTTATGACCTACCCCAAACTTCCCGGTCTGACCTGGGACGGAACCATCTATGAAAACGAGGAAATGGGCACCTATGAGGCCCTGATTCCCCACGGTGGATACCCCACCGCCCACGCGCCGGCCATGGTAGAGCTGCCCAACGGCGATCTGCTGTGCTGCTGGTTTGCCGGCACCTATGAGGGAAGCGCGGATGTACATATCATCTGCTCTCTGCTTCCGAAGGACGCTCCGGCCTGGCTGCCGCCGGTGGATATCTCAGGTGATCCCACCCGCAGCGAGCAGAATCCTTCTCTGTTCTACGGCCCCGACAACGCAGTATGGGCCATGTATACCGCTCAGTTGGACCGCCAGGAAGGCAAGGACAACATGCAGTTCACCGCGGTGGTACGCTGCCAGAAGAGTACCGACGGCGGACGCACCTGGGGACCCTATGAAACGGTATTCCCGGAGGAAGGCACTTTCTGCCGCCAGCCCATTCAGGTTCTCTCCAACGGACGCTGGATTTTCGGAAACTGGCTCTGCACAGATTCCGCGGACGGACTTTCCGGCGATCCCAGCGCTTTCCGTATCTCCGACGACCAGGGCAAAACCTGGAAGCTGGTGATGATGCCCAAGAGCAACGGCCATGTACATCCCAACGTAGTGGAGCTGGAGCCGGGACATCTGGTTGCCTTCATGCGTAACCGCGAGGCTTATCGTATTCACCGCAGCGAGTCCTTCGACTACGGCGATACCTGGAGCGAGCCGGTTCCCACACCGCTGCCCAACAACAACTCCAGTATCAGCGCCACGAAGCTGTCCAGCGGCCGGATTGCCATCGCCTACAATCCTACCTGCACGCCGGATCCGCAGCCCGGAAAGGCTGCATGGCCCGGACTTCGCTGCCCGGTGGCTGTTGCCCTGTCCGAGGACGGCGGCAAAACCTTCCCCATCATCCGCTGGATGGAAAGAGGCGAAGGCTACATCGGCGATGAAAACAAAACCAACAACAAACAGTACGAGTACCCGTTCATCATGCAGGGCAAGGACGGCATGATCCATCTGGCTTATGCCGCGCGGACCCGCCAGGGTATCAAATATGTACGGTTCACTGAGAAGGATATTCTCGGTGAGAAACGGGAGCGGGTTGGCCTGTACAATCCCACCGCAGCCCAGAGCCGCTGACCGCACGGCAGTCCGGCCCGGCTGATCTGACAGATTGTTTCTCCCCGGGCTTCCGAAACGGCATGCCCGGGGAGGGAAACATACAAGCGACATTATCAAAGGAGGTTTTTTATTATGCTTACCACCTATAACCTGAAAATGCCCCACGCTGTTTACGGCGGAGAGAACGCCATGGACAACATTACCACGATTCTGAAAACCAATGGTGTAAAACGTGTGGCCATGTTTACCGATAAGGGAATCGAAGGCGCAGGCCTGTTTGCTCTGCCTGAGGACGCCGTAAAGGCCGCCGGAGCCGAGTATTATGTGCTGGATGATCTTCCCGCCGAGCCCAGTTATATGGCCGTTCAGAAGCTGGTGGATCAGTTCAAGGAGAGCGGCGCGGATATGATCGTTGCCTGCGGAGGCGGAAGTGTTATGGACGCGGCCAAGCTGGCCAGCGTACTGGTTACCGATGAGTACGGCGTAAAGGAACTGCTGGATGATCCGGGCCGCGCGAAAAAATGCGTACCCATTATCCTGATTCCCACCACCGCCGGAACCGGCGCTGAGGTGACCCCCAATGCCATCGTAGCCGTTCCCGAGCAGGAACTGAAGGTTGGTATCGTAAACGAGAACATGATCGCCGATTATGTGATCCTGGATGCCCGCATGATCAAGAACCTGCCCCGTAAGATCGCCGCTTCCACCGGTGTTGACGCGCTGGCTCACTGCATCGAATGCTTCACCAGCAACAAGGCCAACCCCTTCAGCGACCTGTATGCCCTGGAAGGTCTGGACCTGATCCTCAACAATATCGAGAAAGCCTGCGATGATCCCGAGGCTATGACGGAGAAAAACCGGATGCAGATCGCCGCATACTACGGCGGACTGGCCATCACTGCCAGCGGAACCACCGCGGTACACGCCCTCAGCTATCCTCTGGGCGGAAAATACCACATCGCTCACGGCGTTTCCAACGCCATCCTGCTGGCTCCCGTTATGCGTTTCAACGAGTCTGCCTGCCAGGAGCGTCTGGCCGCGGCCTACGACCGCTGCTGCCATGACGAGGTGAAAACCTGCACCACAGTTGCTGAAAAATCCGCCTGGATCATCAACCGTCTGGAAGAAATCGTGAAACATCTGGATATCCCCACCAGTCTGAAAGAGTTTGGTGTTCCGGAAAGCGATCTGGACAGCCTGGTGGAGGCCGGTATGCAGGTACAGCGTCTGCTGGTAAACAACCCGCGCCTGGTTACTCCGGAGGATGCCCGCGCGCTCTACAAAGAAGTACTGTAATCTGCAAACGCTTCACTGTTGCAGATACTCCCGGGATTTTTACAGAAACTATCCCGGCTGACGCACAGAATTTGACCGCAGGGGGAGTCTGATTTCCCCCGCGGCAAAAATAAATTATCAATACAGGAGGTATGTATCTCATGAAAGCTATTGAACTGAAAGGTATTATCCCGCCGATTATCACTCCCATGAACGAGGACGAGAGCGTCAACGTTGCTGAGCTGCGCCGTCAGGTTGATCGTATGATCGAGGGCGGAGTACACGCTCTGTTCCCCTTCGGAACCAACGGAGAGGGCTACATCCTTACCGCAAAGGAGAAACAGCTGGTACTGGAAACCGTTATCGATCAGTGTAACGGCCGTGTTCCCGTTTACGCAGGAACCGGATGCATTTCCACCAAAGAGACCATCGAGCAGAGCAAGATGGCAGAGGCTGCCGGCGCAGACGTTCTCTCCATCATCACTCCCAGCTTCGCGGCAGCAAGCCAGGAAGAGCTGTATGTTCATTACAAAACCGTAGCTGAGGCTGTGGATATGCCGATCGTTCTGTACAACATTCCCGCCCGTACCGGAAACGCACTGGCTCCGGCCACTGTGGGACGTCTGGCACAGATTGAAAACATCGTTGGTGTGAAGGATTCCAGCGGAAACTTCACCAACATCCTGAACTATATCAACGCAGGAAACAAGAAAACCAACGGCAAATTCTACACGCTGTCCGGAAACGACCAGCTGATCATCTGGACTCTGCTGGCAGGCGGAACCGGAGGAATCGCAGGCTGCGCCAATGTTTATCCTCACACCATGGCTTCCATCTACAACCTGTTCATGGAAGGTAAGATCGAGGAGGCCAAGGCTGCCAATGCCAGCATTCAGAGCTTCCGTGACTGCTTCAAATACGGCAACCCCAACACCATCGTAAAGACCGCAGTTCGTCTGCTGGGCTATGAGGTTGGTCCCTGCCGCGCACCCTTCAATCAGGTTCCGGAAGAGGGTATCAAGGCTCTGAAGAAGGTTCTGGAAGAGAACGCAGCAAAAGGAATGAACTAAAAGGAGGTACGATCATGAACGAAAAGCCGATTGTCGGCATCACCATGGGCGATCCTGCGGGCAACGGGCCTGAGATCACCGTCAAGGCGCTGGCTCATGCCGATATTTATGACCGCTGCCGTCCCATTGTGGTCGGTGACGCCAAAATGATTGAACAGGCGGCCGGTTTCGTGGGTCGTTCCGATATCACTGTCCATCGCTGTGAGAAGGTGAGCGACGCCGTGTTTACCCCGGGTACCATCGATGTGCTTCATATGGATCTGATCGCCGATGTGAAAGCATTTCCCATCGGACAGGTCAGCGTGGAAGGCGGAAATGCCGCGTTCCAGTGTGTGAAAAAGGTCATCGAGCTGGCCATGGCAGGCGAGGTGGACGCCACCTGTACCAACGCGCTGAACAAAGAAGCCATGAATAAGGCTCTGGAATATTATCACGGTGAAAAGTCAGACGGATATACCCACTTTGACGGGCATACGGAGATTTACGCCACTTACACCAACACCAAGAAATACACCATGATGCTGGCGCATCATGATCTGCGGGTAGTACATGTTTCCACTCATGTTTCCCTTCGGGAAGCCTGTGACCGTGTAAAGAAAGCCCGGGTTCTTGAAGTAATCGAAATCGCCGACAGGGCCTGCCGGGATATGGGAATTGAGAATCCCAAAGTAGCTGTGGCAGGACTGAATCCCCACTGTGGAGAGAACGGCCTTTTCGGAACAGAAGAAATTGAGGAAATCAAACCTGCCATCGAGGCAGCCAAAGCTGAAGGTATTCAGGCTGTAGGCCCCATTCCGCCGGACAGCGTTTTCTCCGAAGCACTGGGCGGATGGTACGACATCGTTGTGTGTATGTACCACGATCAGGGACATATCCCCCTGAAAACCGTAGGTTTTGTCTATGACCGGGAGAAACAGGCGTGGAAGGCAGTGGAAGGCGTCAACGTTACGCTGGGACTGCCCATTATCCGCACCAGTGTGGATCACGGTACCGGATTCGCTCTGGCCGGCAAAGGCACCAGCAATGAGCTGAGTCTTGTCAACGCCATTGATTATGCCATCCGCATGACCAATGGACGCCAGGCATAAACGGATTTTTGGAAGGCGGGGGAGGTTTTCCCCCGCTTTTTTCATTCATCGCATCGGAATGCCTGCAAAGCGTGCTTTCCAGTTATGGTTATTCTGACCATAACCGGAACACTTTTTGCAGACAAATTTTCGATGACATGGATTTCCCCGAAAAACGTTTCAGTATTGAACATTTTTTACAATTTTTTTATGTTTTTTTAAGATTTGTTTCTAAATGTAACACATTGATGATTTCCGCTTCTTGTGGATGGATATGGCATCTTATATAATGGATACAAAATAATGCCGTGCAGGTTTGTGCAAATTGCAGTGGTTGCACGCAGTGCGGTAAATAGAAACAGGAGGAAGACAATATGACAACCCAGATGATTATTGCTTTATTAATCACTGTATTCATGATCGTACTGATCATGATGGACAAGCTGCCGTTTGGCGCGCCGCCTCTGCTGGCATGTCTGCTGCTTGTCGTATTCGGCATCAGCGATATCGCTTCTGCTTTTGCCGGATTTTCCAACTCTACCATCGTCATGCTGGCAGAGTTCATGGCACTCATCGCAGCGCTTCAGAAAACCGATTTTATCATTTACTTCAAGAAGGCTATGTTCAATATGGCTGAAAGAGGGGGATTCAAGGCCTATGTGGTTATCATCCTGATCGCCATGCTTGCCGCCTCTCTGTTCGGCACCGGTTCCACAGCTTACTATGTGCTGACACTTGGTCTGCTGTCTACCCTGCCCTACAACAAAAAGCTGCCGCCGTCCAAGATCATCCTTCCGGCCGGTATTGCTACCAACCATCCGCTGATTCCGTTTAATACCGCACTGCAGTATGGTATCGTAATCGCGGTTCTGGCCAGCGCAGGAGCCAACAATGAGGTTTCCGTTGTGAAATTCGCAGTTGTGAACTTCTTCCTTTCCATGGGCTTCCTGATCAACGCCCTGATTCAGTACAAGTTCCTGCCGGATCATCCGATTTCCGACGGAGAAACTTCCAGCAATGCTCCGGAGCTGAAAGCTTCCGAGCTGCCCAAATGGAAACAGAACGTTACATACCTGGTATTTGTTATTGCCGTTATCGGTATGATTATGCAGGGTACCATCGGTGATGCCGGTTATGCCATCGCCGGTCTGGCCGTTGCAGTAATTCTGGTGATCGGTGTTCTGGACTTCACAGAAATCCGCGATTCCATCAGCGCTCCCATCATTCTGATGTCCGCCGGTGTTATCGGTATCGCCAATGCCCTGGGCTCCACCGGTCTGACTGACCTGGTAGGCTCCACCGTTGCCGGCGTACTGGGCAACAATGTAAATCCGTTCATCCTGATCTTCGTATTCTGTATCCTGACCAGCGTTCTGGCCACTCTTACAGGATCCACCATCGGAACGGTTTATGTGTTCGCTCCCATGGCCATCGCCACCTGCACCAGCATGGGACTGGATCCCACCGCTGCGGCATGTGCCATCGTGGTATCCGGATGGTGCGGACATTTCCTTCCCATCGACGGACTTCCCGCCATGTGTATGGGTATTGGAAAATACAATATTAAACAGTTCTGGAAATATACGATTCCGCAGTACTTCATCCGTCTGCTGGCGCTGACGGCCGGAGCACTGATTATGTTCCCGGTTTAATCATCCGGGAATCCCGAGAAGCGATTTGACAACTGCCCGGGACGGCCGCCGCACCTTATGGTTTTCACTGCAATAATACCGAAGGAACGGATGCCGTCCCGCTTTTAAAAATAAGGCGGAGAACCCCAAGAGGGATACCTTTATGGCCATTCGGCTGGAAAGTGAGGAAATCCCACAGGGATACCTTTATGGCCATTCGGCCGGAAAGTGAGGAAAGTATGAAGAATAAATTTGAATTAGAGCATATTGGCATCAATACTCCCAACCCGGAAGAGGCTGAAAAACTGGCACAGCTTCTCAGTATGATGTTTAACCTGGAGCCCCGCCACGGTCAGAAATCTGAGTTCGGAGGACCGTATTTTGAGTGTATGAAATCCCCCTTCCTGGGAACCAACGGACACATCGCCATGCGGACACCGGATCTTACCGCCGCTGTGGAGGAGCTGAAAGAGAAGGGATTTACCTTCAATATGGAAACCGCTGCCTACAATGAGGACGGAACCATCAAGAATGTGTACCTGGACGGCGAGTACGGCGGATTTGCCATTCATATTATGCAGAAATAATTTCTGTCGGAAATCACAGATATAAAAAAAACCCGGACAGCCGCCAAATCGGTTGTCCGGGTTTTCTTTATGTCAGTTTTACCAGTGAAATCTCCTTCCGCCCGCCGACGCGGTGTTTCCGTACCGGTTGGAAGGATAGAAGTAAACGCTCTCTCCTCTGTCATTCTGAAAGGACGCCTCTCCCCGTCCGTTATCGTGCATTTTCTGCCAGGCCCGGTTATCCTCGTCGTAAATCGTACTGGGATATATCACTTCGCCGGTACCGCCGCCCGTCTGCTGCCTGGTATCCTGATCCGATGATCCTCCAAAGAAGAAGGATACCACCACCGCCAGAATGGCGATACCGATCACCAGGCCCACAGCACCGCCCAGAAGTTTTGCGCCGAACATGGGGAAGAACTTGCAGACGATCCAGATAACCGCATGGATCGCCTCGGAAATCAGAATTCCCACCTTATCATACCCTTTCATCTTGCCTCCGATCAGGGTCCACAGCACACCGATTACGGTCAGCAGTATGGCCATAGCCGGAAAGTCATGTACGCCGCTGATGATAATGCCGATAAAAGTCAAAAAATACGGCCCCAGCAATGAAATCATAAAAAATCCCCCTCTCTACTTTCTCATCTTTTGCGTTTTCCAAACAGCCGCCCCAGAAGCCCCGGCTTCTGATTCAGCGATTTTTCAAATTCCCGCCGCAGCTGCTGCACCTCTCCCGGTGAGAATCCATCTCCTCCCATCTTCTCCAGCAGCCCGCATACCTCCAGTCCCTGTCTGGCGTATCCGTCGGCCTGGGCGGGATCCGTCTGACGCTTGATTTCGGCAGCCCCCAGAAGCGCCAGCACAGCTGCCTGAAGCATCTGCGGGGTCTGACTGTTTCTCACACCCTCCCAGGCATCCTGCGCCGCATGGGTGTAATAAAAATCCGCCTTCCCGGCCGCATCGCCTGTCATCAGCGCCATTTGTCCCAGCTCCGTATAGATCTGAACCCGGCACAGCAGCTGTGCCGCCTGCTGCATCCCGAAAGGATTTCCGTCCAGCTGGCGGAGAATTTCCAGATACTGCTCCTTAGCCTCCTGGAAACGTTTTTCCTGGAAACAGTATTTGCCCCAGATCATGACACCGGAAAGATAGGCGTTAAAAATCTCATTTCCCACTTTCTGCCAGGCCGCGTCAGATATGCCTCCAGCCCCTGTCCGCAGAGCTGTCTGGAATGCCTGCTGTGCTTTCCGGCAGCAGGCGGACAGATAAGCCTCCGTCTCTTTTTTCTTTTTCTGCTGGCTGGCATCGGTCCCCAGAGCTGCCAGAGCCATCACAGACAGCGCCTGGATCTGCCAGAAAGCAGGGTCCGTTTTTCCCCCGCCCTGGGCGGACAGCTGCCCCTCCAAGGTCTCCAGCTTTTCCAGATACCCGGCCAACTGACCGGCCCCTTCCCCCTCCTGGGCCAGAGCCTGCAGCAGCACGGCCATTTCCGCTTTCCACTGTGAACAGAGATCCGTGGCTTCCCCTGTTCTGCGATACAGCTCTTCATACCGGCCTGACGCTTTCCGGGCCCAGTCAGTTCCCTCTTTCCATCTTCCGCAAGCCGTATACATGGAAAAAATCTGAAGACTTCCCTCCGCTGCCGTCCGGGCGGCATCGTTGTCCAGCACTGGCCACAGCCAGTCGGAAATCCGCGCTCCTGCGCAGGCCATGCGAAATGCCGCGTCGCTGTTTCCCGTCTCCAGCGTTGCGGCAGCCATCCGGAAATATTCCCCGCAGTTCTGTGCCATGATAAGCAGGCGTTCCGGCGCCCGGCAGGCATCTCCGGCTTCCATGATCAGTTCCCCGCATCGTGCCGCTTCCTTTTCTCCGTCCAGGAAACTTTCCGCCATCTGTCTGCCCTGTCCCACATTCTGGTATAACGCCCCGTTGAGCTGATAAAAAACCATGGCGAAATAATGGCTGTCTGCCGTATCCAGTCCCTGACTTTGGCACCGGGAGAGAAGGTCCTCCCAGCGGCGCATCACCGGCTCCAGTCCGCGGATGTTGCCCTGGCGGATGAGACTGCGGCTTTCCGTCTCACATGCTTCCAGCTGCTGTATAAGATCCTGTTCCATACGCACAATTCCTCCTTGTCTCCGACCCGTTAAATATGGAGAACCTCCGCGCTTCCGGCAGGTGAGCCGCAAAGAAACGCGGAGGATTTCTTCATTTTCCGGTCAGGCAGTTTACGATTTTTCCAGTTTCCCTGCCAGACAGGTAATCATCTGGGCCTGCATCATGGCTTCCTCATAGGATACAGCGCAGCGATCCAGATCCCGGCAGAAAAGTTCCAGCGGAACCTGCCGAATGTCCCGGGCCTCTGCCAGATATCCGGCACACAAAACCGCCGCATCCTTTCCTTCCAGAAGAACTCCTTCATTCTCCGGCGCCTGTCCCCGGGCCGCAAGCCGGACAAAATCCAGAATCACGGCCAGATCCAGCCGTCCTGCTTCGTCCGTATGGTATTCGGCAATCCCGTTCAGGCCCTCATACCGCCTCCCGGACACGCTCACCGACAGCTCGCGGGTCTCCTGTACCGTATAAAGGCTCTGACTGTAGGTCTCCGCGGCCCGCATTCTTTCCGCCAAATA
>HHCFR02800__coassemble_2102_pt1 | contig 14557 bp, 15 predicted proteins | sample HHCFR02800__metabat2_high_PE_078 | metagenome-assembled genome bin HHCFR02800
AAAAATCTCTGTACACGTCGTAATCGGATATATTCGCGCCGCCGTCCAAATTAAAGCAGGTCAAAAGAAAATATCCGTTATCCTTCAGGCAGTGCAGGATTCGTTTTATATATTGTTCTCTCCTGTGCGGTTTTATATGGTGGAAACAGCCGCTGTCGAGAATAAAATCAAAGCTGCCGGCATCTGCCGTATAGTCCAGCATTGACGCGCACTGGAAATGGATTCTCTCTTTATTTTCATTCGTCAGATCCCTTGCCCAGCCAAGGGATTGCCGGAAAATATCAATTCCGGTAACCTGAAATCCCCGTGCTGCCAGGTACCGTGAATTACGTCCATTTCCACAGCCAATATCCAGCGCGTTTCCTCCGGTCAGAATTCCATCCTCGCAATAGGAAACCAGTTCTTCATCCGGGATATCTTTAAAAAACGGGACCGGTTTCTCTCTGTCGGAATAAAACCGGTTCCACCATTCATGATCCCGTTTTTCCAGTATTTCATCCAGCATCTGCAGCGTATCTTCATACGTAATTATGATTTCATCATCCATTTGACATTCTCCCCGGTTTCACGCCTCTTCCGTATACACTCCGTCCATGGCAAACCCATGGTTCATCGGTCCGCTGCCGTGCCCCAGATCCAGCATGGCCCCCAGGGCTCCGGAGATATAATCCTTGGCCCGCCGCACCGATTCCTCCATGGAAAATCCTTTGGCCAGATTGGCCGCGATGGCGCTGGACAGGGTACATCCTGTGCCGTGGGTGTTGGGATTGTCGATGCGTTTTCCGGCAAACCACCGGAAGCTGCCCGCATGATACAGAAGGTCATTGGCGTCGTTCAGCTGATGCCCTCCCTTCAGCAGTACCGCGCAGCCGCAGGCATCCCCGATGATCCGGGCCGCCCGCTCCATATCTTCGGCGCTCTCAATGTTGCAGCCCGCCAGCACCTGTGCTTCCGGAATATTCGGGGTGAGGATGTCCGCCATGGGAATCAGCTCCTCTTTCAGCACCGCCTCCGCTTCCCGGGCAATCAGCCGGGAACCGCTGGTGGAAACCATCACCGGATCCACAACGATGTGTTCCGCCTTGTATTCCTTCAGCTTGGCCGCAATCACCCGGATCAGGCCCGCCGAAGATACCATGCCGATCTTCACCGCATCCGGCCGGATATCCGTGAAAATACAATCCAGCTGATCCTGCAGAAATTCCGGAGTCGCCTCCAGGATACTCTTCACACCCATGGTATTCTGTGCCGTCAGAGCCGTGATGGCGCTCATGGCATACACGCCGTTGGCCATCATGGTCTTGATATCCGCCTGGATCCCCGCGCCTCCGCTGGAATCACTTCCCGCAATCGTCAGTGCTGTTTTCATCGCAGCTTCCTCCTTCTGTTCCCGGCAGGCCCGGCCACCGGCCGCCTCCCGTGCTTTTATAAAAATAAAATCTTCGCCTTTTCCCGGTCAGATCCCGGCCTTTTTCCGGAACATCTCAAAATTCCCGTAATCCTCCAGATAAATATCCGCCGTCTGCGCAAGCTGTGCTTCCTGCCGGGCATTCTGCCCATCCTTCACCGCCGCCACATGAAATCCCGCCCCGCGGGCGGTGGCAGCCGCATGGGGCGCATCCTCAAACACCCAGATTTCCTCCGGCACACCTTCCAGAATCTTTGCCGCCGCAAGAAAGATATCCGGCCGGCTCTTTCCGGCGCCCACCTGGGTGCAGGTGAGCATCCCGCGGAAATATTTCCACAGACCCAGCCGCTCAAGGGCCATCCGGGCATTGTCCCGGTCGCCGGAGGTGGCGATTACCATGGGAATCCCCGCCTCTGCCAGCCCCCGAAGGTAATTTTCCACTCCGTTCTTTTCCGGAATCCGGCAGGCGTAGGCCTCCCGCATCACCCCTGCCATCTCCTCCACCGCCTGTTCCACGGTTTTGGAAAGGCCGTAGTGCCCAATCAGCCAGGCCGCCCCCTCTTCCATACTCATGGCCGCCAGGGTATCCGCCAGTCCTTTCTCTGCCCGGATTCCCAGGCCGGCCAGATACGTCTCTCCCAGCCGGTCCCATTCCTCCATGGAATCCAGCAGCACGCCGTCCACATCAAAAATCGCGCCCTTCATCATCCCTGAAGCATCTCCAGCGTCCGCGCCCGCAGGCTGCGGGCCGCCTCCTCCACATCCGGCTTGGCGAAAATGGCGCTGATGACGGCAATCCCGCAGATCCCGCTTCCCTTCAGGGAAACCACGTTGTCGGCGGTGATGCCGCCGATGGCGATCACCGGGATATCCACAGCCTGGCAGATCCGGGCCAACACCTGGTGATCCACCTCCACCGCATCGTCTTTGGAACCGGTGGGGAACACGGCCCCCACGCCCAGGTAATCGGCTCCCTGCTCCTGGGCCAGCAGCGCCTGCTCCACGGTCTGGGCAGATACGCCGATAATCTTGTCCTGCCCCAGAATGGAACGCACATCCCGGGCTTTCATATCGCTCTGTCCCACATGGACTCCGTCCGCTCCGATTTCTCTGGCGATTTCCACATTGTCATTGATCACAAAGGGAACGCCATGCCGGCGGCAGAGCGCCTGAATCTCCCTGGCCTCTGCCAGAAAGGATTCCTGATCCAGCTTTTTTTCCCGTAGCTGCACGAAGGTGGCGCCTCCCCGGATGGCAGCTTCTACCTGCTCATACAGGGTATGCTCCCCCAGCCAGCTGCGGTCCGTCACCGCGTACAGCAGCAAATCCTTTTTATCGCAGTTCATATCTGGCCCCTTTCTCCAACTCTTCGCCGGTCATGTTATAGATGGCGTCAATAATCCGGTTCCGGTAGGTGGAATTTCCTTCGCCTTCCTGCATCCGGCTCCAGCCGATCTCCCCGGCCAGCCCCATCAGGCAGACGGCGGCAGCCGCCGCTTCCAGGCGGTTGTCCGGATTCGCCACCAGATAAGCGGTCATGATCCCGGAAAGCTGGCAGCCGGTTCCGGTGATTTTACCCATTTCCGGACGGCCGTTGCAGATCACATAGCACCGGCTGCCGTCGGACACCAGATCAATGGCTCCCGTCACCGCCACAATACAGCCCGCCTCCCGGGCAAATCCCTTGACAAATTCCACTGCGGCGTCCAGATTTTCCTCCGTCACCGCGTCCGCCACATCGGCATCCACGCCCCTGGTGGTGCCGCTGCCCGCGCTCAGGGTCTTGATCTCGGAGATATTTCCCCGGATGGCCGCGAGGCGCAGCTCCTTCATCAGGCCCAGAGCCGTTTCCGTCCGCAGGCGGCTGGCTCCCGCTCCCACCGGATCCAGAAGCACCGGGTGATCCAGCTCATTGGCCTTTCTCCCGGCCCGGTACATCCCTTCAATGCTGGTCTTGTGAAGCGTACCGATATTGATGTTCAGTCCGCCGCAGACGGATGTGATATCCTCCACATCCTCCGCCTCGTCGGACATAATGGGGCTCCCCCCACAGGCTAAAAGTACATTGGCCACGTCGTTGACCGTCACGTAATTGGTAATGTTGTGCACCAGCGGAACCTGCGTCCGCACCTGCTCGAGACATTCTTTCATCATGATATTTTCCTCCGTTCTTCCCGAAACAATCCTTTTGTTTTCCGACTGAAAAACTGAAAATCCGGGGCGCATCGCACCAGCCTGGCGGCTCGCGGGCGGCGGCGAGTGGATGCGCAAGCGCATCCGTTCGCCTTGTGCCTTCAACCGGACAGCTCACGGCATTGCCGCTCGCTGTCCGTTGCCCGTCGAATGTCCGCATGTCTGTGCAAGTAAACTTGCCCATCCATGCGGCCGCCCTCCGGGCTTATCGCACAAAAAAGGATATGCCTGGTTTGGGCATATCCGTGTTGTGCAGAATTTTATTCTCCGCGTTCCCTACGTTGGCATTATCCAAATCAGGTTTCTCCGGGTCTAGGCGAGGCAGCCTACTCTCAGCCTGCTTTTCGCAAGCTCCCCGTTTTCTTCAGTTTTTCCGCATCCTTACGCCTTTTGTCTTGCCGGCGCTTCCAGGTTGCCCAGATAGATGTCGAAAATCTTCATCTTTTTGGCAGCCGTCACCAGAAATACGGCCAGGATGGTGCCGCCCAGACTGGAGACAAAGAACGGAAGCACGAAACCGAACACCGCCGCTTCACTTCCCATCAGAAGCGTGGCAACGGGATAGCACAGGATTCCTCCGATGACAGAGGTTCCGAAAAGCTCGCCCGCATAGGCCAGCGGAAGGTGTCTCCCCGCGTATTTGTACAGCATTCCGCACAGAAACGCTCCGCACATGGAGCCCGGAAATGCCAGCAGGGTTCCCGTTCCCAGAAGATTTCTCAGCAGACTGGTGACAAATGCCATGGCCACCGCGTAGGACGGCCCCAGAAATACACCGCCGAGAATGTTGATAAAATGCTGAGCCGGAGCACATTTGGACGCTCCCACCGGGATGGAAAAGGTGGAACACACCACGCCCACCGCCACGAGAATTCCCGCAAGAGCAAGTTTTTTTACGTTGACGTTCTTCATGTCAATCCCTCCTGTATGTACAGCTCTCTGCTGTACCCGCGGTCGATGCTCGCTGGCATCCTCTCACTCCGGAACACGGATTCCCTCGCTGCTGTTTTCGTACGCAGTACAGTGAAAACCCGAACGGCGCTCCCCGCCCGGGAAAACTTATGATGTCTTGTTACTCCGCAAAACATTTTACCACACGAAAGTGCCGGTGTAAAGTGTCAAATCCGCCTCAGATCACAAACCCCGCCGGCCGCTCCCAGTTCTCCCATTCTTCCCGCAGCCGGCCGGTGGCATATTCGTAGGAGGAACGGTCCTGATAACCGCGGTAATCACACTCCAGCGCCGTCAGCACCATCAGGTAAATGTTGTACCATTTGACACGTCTTCTTTCCGCCGGAGAAAATTCCCGCTTCCCATAGCCGTCCAGGAAATCCGCCGGGTCATCATAGGTCCGAAAACCCAGCTCCAGAAGCGGATCCGCCCAAAGCGCCCGCTCCCAGTCGATGATGCCGGTGATCTTTCCGCCGCTGACAAAAACGTTTCCCTCCCACAGATCCCAGTGTACCAGACAGGGAACCGTCACCTCTTCAAAAAATTCCTTTTCCTCCTCCAGCCGCGAAAGCAGCCGGTCCGTATCGATCTTCAGATCAATTCCCATGGCCCGAGCATCATCGATTCCCAGACACAGCATACTTCGAAACGCGGGATACCACCGGCTCTCCTGCATCTGCGGCTGGCCCACATACCCGAACGCCGGTCCCATGATGGCATTGATCTCCCTGTTCAGCCGGCCCAGCATTACCTTGCAGGCATGGATCTGCTCCTGTGACAGATGTTCCTTTTCCGACCACAGACTCTTCCCCGGAAGCCGCTCCATAAAGAAATACGGCGCGCTGCACTCCTCGTCCCACGGCTGATAACAGACCACCCTGGCGGCCGGTATCCGGGGATACTGCAGCAGAAGCTCCATGATCTCCACCTCGCAGGCCATGATATTTTTTTCATAGGACATAATGCGGGTTCCCTTCCTGGGGCCCGCCTTCAGAATATAATCCTTTTCTTTCGTTTCCGCCAGATAGGCCGCGTTGAAAGCTCCTTCCGTCAGTTCCTGAAAGCGGATCCCCTCCGCCGCCTGCTCTCCCAGCCCTTCCCTGGCCAGGCGATTCAGTGTCTCCGGCGAAAGCCGGTGCTTTGTGATACTGTCCATCATCTCCATTTCCTTGTCCCCCAATCCTGTTTTCCCATCCACGGCCTCCTGTGTCCCTACAGCCGCAGTCCTTTGATATCCTTGATTCTGGATAAAATGGTATGACAGCTGATATCAAGAATTCCCGGCAGTGTATCCATTTCCTCCCGGATCAGCCGCTCCATCTCCTCCCCGGAGGCGGTCACCGCATGGACATGCAGCCGGTTTTTTCCCGTCACCCGGTAAATCTGCGTGATACAGCCGTTATCCTCAAGCCTTTTAATCACCTGAGGCAAGGTCTCAGGCAAAACCTCGATCTCAAAATAACAGGAAACCGCCCCGCTGATTTTCTGCGGATTGATGATGGTGGTGTATTCCTCAATGATCCCCTTTTTCTCCAGCGCCTGAATCCGCATCTTCACCGCCACCCGGGAAATCCCCACCTGCTGGGCAATGTCCGAATACGACATCCGGGCATTTTTTATCAGCAGCTGCACAATTTTCTGATCCATTTCGTCAAGTCCGTCAAGAAACATAAAGGGGCTCCTTTCCATTGCCACCGGCCAAAGGCCCCTGACAAAATCCTCGTCTTCTTCTGCCGCTATTATAGCAAGATTCCCCACCTCAGGCAAGCCGGCCGCCGCCCATTCATCTCGATTTTCTTTCCCAATATGATTTTTCCAAAAAGATATGGTACAATCGTTTAAGCATTTAAACAAAGGAGGTGGATTCCTTGTCTTCACACAGCAGAGACATTCAGCGTCTGGCCGAAGAATTTGAAAGCTGCCGGAAAATTCTTCTGGCCTTCGGCGATGAAAACCGACAGCATCTGATCCTGGAGATGATGCAGATGGGAAAATGCGGCGGCACCCGCGTGGGGGAAATCACAGCCAAAACCCATCTGTCCCGCCCCGCAGTCTCCCATCACATCCGGATTCTGAAGGAAGCGGGCCTTGTGAAGCTGCGCCGGGAAGGCACAAAAAACTATTATTTTTTCGACCCTGATATGGAGGCTGTGAACCGGCTCATTCAGATGCTGACCCACGCGAAGGAGCTGATGGAACGTCTTCCGGACCACAGAACCCGAAAACAGGATTGCGAATAAACCGATGAATATTATATGGATGAATATTATATGGAGGAAACAACTCATGGATATCATGGAAGCAATGCGTACGCGCCACAGTGTGCGCCAGTATGAAAAGAAACCACTGACAAAAGAAATCATTTCCGAACTTCAGGCGGAAATCGAAGCCTGCAATCAGGAAAGCGGCCTGCACATCCAGCTGGTAACCGATGAGCCCCGGGCCTTTGACGGGTTCATGGCGCACTATGGAAAATTCGATGGTGTCACCAATTATATCGCCATGATCGGAAAGAAGGGCCCGGCCCTGGAGGAGACCTGCGGCTACTACGGGGAGCGCCTGGTGCTGAAAGCGCAGCAGATGGGCCTGAACACCTGCTGGGTGGCCATGACCTTCTCAAAAATCAAATCCGCCTATACCCTTGACGCCGGTGAAAAGCTGTGCATCGTCATCGCGCTTGGCTACGGCAAAAACCAGGGCGTTCCCCACAAATCCAAACCTCTGGCGGACGTGACGAAGGCCGTCAATCCTCCCCGGTGGTTCCTTGAGGGCGCGAAAGCCGCGCTGCTGGCCCCGACGGCCATGAACCAGCAGAAATTCACCTTCTCCCTGAAGGGAAACCGGGTAACTGCCAGAGCCGGCCTGGGCTTTTATTCAAAAATTGATCTGGGAATCGCCCGGTACCATTTTGAAATCGGCGCCGGAAAAGAGAATTTCCAGTGGCAGTAAAAATTCCCTTTTCAGAACTGACTGTACACAAACTCCGGCGCGGTGGACAGATTGGCATACATCAGATACAGATACAATGCCATAATCAGCACATAAAATGCCGCCACAGTCAGCGCAAATCTAACCTTCGGCCTGCGTACCGTTTTCCTGATAAAACCGGTAAAGGATTTCATTGATTTTGGTCCACCCCTTTCCGGACGGATGGATGCCGTCCTCAAAAAAGTATCTGGTATATTCTTCTCCGGAAAGATCCGCGTATGATACCTGCTCCTCATCCAGCAGCGCGCGGATCCTCTCATAGTATTTTGCCCGGGCTTCCTTTCCGTAGCCGGTGTAATCGTACCAGTAGCCGTTCACCGGCAGTATCACCACCAGCGGCTCGATTTCCATCTCCCGGCACACCGCAAGGAAGGCTTTCAGATCCCCGGTCTCTTCCCGGGATTTATAGCCGTCGGTGACCATATCCCGCTTCACCTTTCCTCTCCGGATCAGCGACTCCTTCTTTTTCCAGGCACCGGGTTCCATGTAATAAGGATTCTGTTCCTGTGCTTCCCCCTGCTCCTGCGCCTCCTGCCACAGAACGCTCCAGTCCGGCTGGCAGGAGGCCTCCGACGTACCGGAAGAGGCCGGTCCCTTCACCGGGGGAATTCCCGCCAGTTCCTCCGCCATCACCGTCTGACACAGATCCTTCTCCTGAAGAAAGCTTTTATAAATCTTCATGCAGGCTTTCTCCCAGACACTCATCCTCCCGCCGGAAGCCTCCCTGGTATACTGTTCTACTCTGACCAGAGTTTTTGGATCTTTTTCCAGCAGCGTATTTGTCCGCTCCGTAAGATACGCTTTTGTTTCCCGGGAAATCCCGGGATTTTCCAGCATATGTAAAAACTGAATTTCCGAGAACCGGGAGGCAAATGCTTCCGCCTTTACTCCATGGCCCCGGAACCACTGGGGTGATAAAAGAAGAACCGCCTTTTTACTTTTCACCCGGTCTCCCAGAGATGCCAGGGTGATGGCGTGGTTCAGGCTCTGATAATAGCCTGCTCCGATCAGCATGGGCTGAAAAGAGGTGTCCGCGAACACCTGGGCAGGGTGGAACCTGGTATTTCTTCCATGCTGGATTTCCGAAGAACCGAACACCGGCACCACCTGCTCATCCAGATTGGCGGCCAGCCCCTGCCAGGAGAGAAATTTTTTCTCACTGGACCAGGTGGCGAAGGTGTGGGAATCCCGCCGCACTCTCCCCTGGCAGAATCCGTGAATTCCCGCCGCGCTCCCGGCTACAAGGATGAGAGCCAGCAAAAATGCCATCAGTTTTTTCACCGCTTATCCCTGCTTTCTGCTTCCGGCCAGAGCCAGGATTTTTGCCGGAGTATCCATATCCGTTCTCTGGATCTCGGAGGGCGCAATCACAATCCCCAGCTCATCCTCCAGCCGGGCCAGAAGCTCCGCGAAGGCCAGAGAATCCAGAAGGCCGGACTCCACCAGTTCCAGATCCATGTCTGTTTTTACCTCATCCTCCTCACATACTTCCGCCAGAATATTCAGTAATTCTTCTCTCATGTCGTTTATTCATTCCTTTCTTTTCAATTGATATTTACCCAAACAGCTCCAGAAATCTCCCGGAAAAAATCAGGAAGCCAAACATCACCAGCTGCATGGTCACAAACCAGGAGACCGCCCGATATACCGGGTGATTTTTATGGGTCTTGTAAAATTTCGATTTTTTCTGCCAGATTTCCGTCAGAGCCAGCAGCGCCCCGTGATACACACCGTACAGCAGGTAGGAGACGGACAGCCCGTGCCACATTCCCATCACGGTCATGTTCACCAGAAATCCCGCCGACGCTCTGGAAAGCCGGGTGGAGAACCACCGCTTTTGGGTGCATTTAATGATAAAACGGGAAAACAGGAAATCCCGGAACCAGTGAGACAAGGTGATATGCCACCGGTCCCAGAACTCTTTCATATCCCGGCTCACGAAAGGACGGCGAAAATTTTCCGGCGTTTCGATGCCCAGAAACTGCCCGCACCCGATAGCCATCAGGCTGTATCCCGCGAAATCGAAAAACAGGTAGCCGCCATAGGCATATGCATACGCGGCGGCCATATACCACTCCTTTCCCTCTGCCGCCAGGTTCATTCCCCGGTAGAAAAGGGCCGCCAGCACCACCTTGTATACCAGTCCCAGACAGATTTTCCAGATGCCGTCGCCTGCCAGACGAAGGTACTCTTCCCGGGAAAGTATCCGGCGCCAGTCCTCACCGAATCTGCGGCTCCGGTCAATGGGTCCGGAGCTGAAGGACGGGAAAAACAACAGAAATCCGCTGTATTCCGGAAAAGGCGCCGCAGTGATCACCCCGTCATAGATCTCAATGATCATCTGCAGAACCTTGAATGTCAGATAGGAAACCCCCAGAAATCCGAAGAAACTGCTGCCCCACAGCCCTGCGACCTTTCCGGCAGCCAGGGGAAAAAGCGCGGCGGCCATCACCAGTCCATACAGACCTCCCCTGCGGCCCAACCGCCGGCGCAGGGTCAGATAGCCGCGGATCAGTCCATACTCCCAGAAAAAGAAAACCATCAGGTACAAAAGTTGCCGGGGAGAATCCTTCAGCACCAGCCCGATCATCAGCAGAGATACTGCCAGCGTATAATACCGCAGCGGCTTTTGGGCGATTCCCAGCGCCAGAGCAGTCAGCAGAATGGGAATCAGGCAGAGAAAAAACGGAAGGCCTTCAAAGAAATTCACCGCACCATTCCTCCCAGCGCTTTTCTGTCTGCCTTCCCGTTATTGGTCAACGGCATCCGTGGCAGCACCACAATCTTTTTGGGAATCATATAGGACGGCAGAAATTCCATAAGCTGCCGCCGCAGCACGGCTCCATCCTCGTGCCCCTGCTCCCCGTTTTCCCCCTCCATGGAGTTTTGCTCCCGGGAGACGAAGGCTGTCAGGCTGCGGATTTTCCCGCCTCTTTCCCTGGGAATCACCACCGCGTGGGAAACCCCCGGCAGCTTTCTCAGATTGCTTTCGATATCCTCCAGCTCGATCCGGTAGCCGTGCAGCTTCACCTGCAGATCCATTCTGCCGGCGTAATACAGCATCCCATCTTGCAGATATCCCGCGTCACCGGTGCGGTATCCCCGGATCTGTTCTCCCTGCTTTCCGCTCACAAAAAATGCTTTGGCGGTGAGATCTTCCCTTCCCAGGTATCCGGTACTCACCGTATCTCCCAGAATCACGATCTCCCCCTGCTCTCCTTCCGGCAGTGCCGCTCCCTTTTCATTCCGGATCTCGATCCGGGTGCCGGGCCTTGCCCTGCCCACCGGCAGCGGACTGGATCCGGCGGCCATCGTATCCGTGATTTCCACTTCCGTCACCGCCACGGTGGATTCCGTGGGACCATAGGTATTCACCACCACAGCCTGCGGAAAACGGCTTTTCAGCCGTCGGACGGTGGCGCAGGGCAGCGTCTCTCCGCAGAACAGGAAGGCGCGAAGCCGGGGCAGCAGCCTTTCCTCAAAACCCGGGTCTGCCAGGCACAGTTCCGCAAAGGAAGGGGTGGACACCCAGACCCCTGCCCCGGAATCCTTCAGAGAATCCATCAGCTTCTGATAGTCCTCCTGCACCTCTTTTTCCAGGCACCACAGGGTTCCGCCACAGGCCAGGCAGGTGTACAGATCCATCACCGACAAATCAAAGGAAAACGGAGCCTGATTCAAAAATACCGCTCCCTGTTTTTCTTCCGCCGGTCCGCCCAGTCCCACCGACCATTCCAGAAAATGGTTCAGGCAGTCCGCCGTTATTTTCACGCCTTTGGGTGTTCCCGTGCTTCCGGAGGTGAAAATGATATAGAAGGTATCCCCGCCGCTCACCGGCTGTATTCCGGACACGGCAGTTTTTTGGGGAATTCTTTCACCGCTTCCAACCGCGCGGCTTTCTTCCGCGTCTCCCTCTTCCTGCCGCGTCCCGCCTCCGGCTAATCTGGCCAGCCGGCCGGCGTCCCAGATCTCTTTGTCCGTTTTTGCCGTCAGTTTTCCGGGCGTCAGCACCACCGGGGAATCCAGACATTTCAGAATTGCTTCCGTCCTGATGTCCGGCACCGACCGGTCAATGGGACAGTAGGCACGTCCTGATTTCACACAAGCCAGAAAGCATACCAGCATAAAAGTTTCCTTATGTCCGTAAACCGCCACCGGCTGACGGTTCCCGCCGCAGGCCGTCTCCAAAGCCACCGCCAGACGGTCCGAGGCTGTCCACAGTTCTTCATAGGTCAGAACCTGATTCTGATTGCGAAAGGCAATCCTCTTTGGCGTGGTTTTGGCACAATCTTTTATCTGTTTAAGAATATTCATCCAGCTGTCACTTCCTTTTCAAAAAAATTGCTATCATACCGTACCATAAAAATCGATAATCATACAAGAGAGTTCCCTAAATTATAAGGTTATTTAAGAATTTCTTCTTTTTTGTAAGAAATTTCACAGGAAATTGACCTGAATTTTTAAGAAACGAGTAACTGTTCAGCCGCCTGTTTTCGGATTTCTATGGATTCCGGCGGCAGAGAAATCCGTGCAATTATCAGTTGACAGCGTCCGCGGTATGCTGATAAAATTAATTACGATTCGTAAGTTTTAAATTTCATTTAGAAAGAAGGAGTAAAGATGGCACAGACAACAGCCGGCGATCTGACCCAGGGGCCGGTACTGAAAACCATGATGAAATTTGCCGTTCCCATGATCCTGGGAAACCTGCTGCAGCAATGCTACAACGTGGCAGACACCCTGATTGTGGGACAGTTTATCGGATCGGATGCCCTGGCGGCTGTGGGCTCCGCATACACATTGATGACCTTTCTTACCTCTATTCTTCTGGGGCTGTGTATGGGAAGCGGCACCGTCTTTTCCATCCGTTTCGGTCAGAAGGATCCGGCAGGACTGAAAGAAGCTATGTGGACTTCCTTTGTTCTCATTGCCGGGCTGGCGATTCTGCTGAATCTTATCACGTTCGCAGGTGTAGATCTGGTTATTCGTCTGCTGCAGGTACCTTTGGAAATACATGAGATGATGAGAGAGTATCTGGTGGTTATTTTTACCGGTATCCTGGCCACATTTCTCTATAATTATTTTGCTTCCCTGCTGCGGGCTGTGGGAAATTCCATAACGCCGCTGATTTTTCTGGCTTTTTCCGCTGTGCTGAATATCGTGCTGGATCTCTGGTTCGTCATCGGGCTGAAAAGGGGTGTGGCCGGCGCTGCGGAGGCGACTGTAATTTCCCAGTATGTATCCGGTATCGGGCTGATGGCCTACACCTGGATCCGTTTTCCTCAATTTCGTTTTTCCCACATCACCTGGCGGCTTCGCCGGGAATGTATCCGGGAAATCACCGGTTTTTCCCTGCTCACCTGCATCCAGCAGTCGGTGATGAATCTGGGTATTCTCATGGTTCAGGGATTGGTGAACAGTTTCGGCACCACCGTCATGGCGGCCTTCGCGGCAGCTGTGAAAATTGATTCCTTCGCCTATATGCCGGTGCAGGATTTCGGAAATGCCTTTTCCACTTTCATTGCCCAGAATTTCGGCGCAAAAAAAGAGGACCGGATCCGCCGGGGGCTGCGGGACGCCGTCCTGGTATCCGTCCTGTTCTGTATTGTGATTTCCGCACTGATCTGGATCTTTGCCCGGCCGTTGATGCTGCTGTTCGTAAATGCCGGGGAGACCGCCATTCTGGCGGAGGGCGTCCGCTATCTGCATATTGAAGGAAGTTTCTACTGCGGTATCGGCTGCCTGTTCCTGCTGTACGGCCTGTACCGGGCTCTGGGAAAGCCGGGAATGTCTGTGGTACTTACCGTCATCTCTCTGGGAACCCGTGTGGCTCTGGCTTATCTGCTTTCGGCCATCCCTGCCGTGGGCGTGGTGGGAATCTGGTGGTCCGTCCCCATCGGCTGGGCACTGGCAGATCTTACGGGACTTGTGTATTATCGGGTGAAGAAAGGAACGCTGCTGAAGATGTGAGACAGAAATCTCGTTTCCTGTAAAATGAAAAATTCCGGCCAGAAGCCCTGCCGCAATGCCGTCCATGCGGAGTAAACCGCATTGCGGCCAGGGAAGCTTCCTGCCGGAATCTTTCTTTCTGCCGTTTAACCTTTGCATAAAATTCGGTCACAAGGTGCAGAAACGGTGCGTCATCCCGTCTCACACATTCCATAATTCTATTCCTGCCGCATCCGGAAGTCCGGATTGCCTCTTCCTATGACACAAGAAAGAATCCTGCTTTGCAGGATTCTCCGCCTGCGGCGGGTCGCGCAAGCGACATCTTCCATTCCGCCGCAGTGCGATCCTCGCGGAGCGTTTTTATGTCATAGGAAAGCAATTTCCTATGACATGAAAAATGTCTGCTTTCGCGGAAAGCAGACATTCCTTGGCATTATGCAGGGATGCAAAACTTTACACGGAAGTTTTCACCTTTTCATAATGAGCAGGTTTCCTGGCTCGCAGATCATCGTCCGGCTTCTCCTTCTCATACCATATGGTACAATGGAAACTTTTGAAGCCTACTCCCTGCTTACAGTGACCGGATCGCTCAGGACTTGCACCTGATTCCCTCTCTCACCGGCAGATTTCCTCTGACGGTGCACTCATCATGTTTCTATGGAATTTTATACAACACACTTATACCACATTGTTATCAAATTGTCAAGAATGAGGCTGACATATTATACGGCAACGGGCAACCGGAGACGGCTTTGCAGATCTGTCTTCAGCAATGATTTCCTCTGTACAGGATTTTTGATTTTTCTTACAGCGGATTCTGCAAATTTCTTATTTTCTGCAACGGGCTTTCGGGGCTCTCTACTGTAGGTTTCACAGTTTTTCATTTTCTGCAGTAGTTTTCCGATGTTTTCTACTGTGCATTTTGCAGGTTTTCATTTCCTGCAGTAGGTTTTCGCTTTTCTCTACTGTACATTTCATGATTTTTCATTCCCTGCAGTAGTTCTTCGTCTTTTTCTACTGTACATTTCATGATTTTTCATTTCTTGCAGTAGGCTTCCGTATTTTCTA
>HHCFR02800__coassemble_2189_pt1 | contig 14016 bp, 11 predicted proteins | sample HHCFR02800__metabat2_high_PE_078 | metagenome-assembled genome bin HHCFR02800
CACAAATTGGGCAGAACAATAGCGATCGCAAATCAAAAAGGCGGAGTTGGAAAATCAACGACAGCCATCAATCTTTCTTCCTGCCTGGGGGAAATGGGACAGAAGGTTCTGACAATTGATATGGATCCTCAGGGAAATACCACCAGTGGATTGGGTATTGAGAAGGAAGAACAGGAAAATACAGTCTATGAGCTGCTTCTGGGACAATGCCAGCTGGAGGATTGTATACAAAGTCTGGAGTTTGAAGGCGTTTCCCTGATTCCATCCAATGTGAATCTGGCTGGCGCTGAAATCGAATTGATTGGCGTGGATGAAAAAGAGTACATTCTAAAAAACAGCATTGAAACGGTAAAGGATCAGTATGATTATATTATCATTGATTGTCCGCCCTCTTTGAACATGCTGACCATCAATGCGATGACAACCGCAGATACTGTGCTGGTTCCAATACAGTGTGAATATTACGCGCTGGAGGGATTGTCCCAGCTAATACATACCATAGAACTGGTGCAGGAACGTTTGAATCCGGAACTGGAGATGGAAGGTGTGGTATTTACGATGTATGATGCCAGAACGAATCTGTCTCTTCAGGTGGTAGAAAATGTTAAAAACAATCTGAATCAGACAATCTATAAGACCATCATACCACGGAATGTGCGGCTGGCGGAGGCGCCGAGCCATGGCCTGCCGATCAATTACTACGATGGAAAGTCCACAGGAGCAGAGAGTTACAGGCTTCTGGCTGAGGAAGTGATGCACAGGGGGGATGAAGAATGGCAGTAAAAAGAGGAGGACTGGGCAAAGGGCTGGATTCTCTGATTGCGCCCACTGCGAATCCGAAAATAAAGAAACATACAGAAGAGAAACAGGATACGGTTAAGGTCGTGGAAAAGGTTGTTGAAAAAATTGTGGAGAAGCCGGCGGATCTTTATGTGAAGATCAGCGAGGTGGAACCCAACAGGGAGCAACCCAGAAAATACTTTGATGAGGATGCGCTTCTGGAACTGGCAGATTCTATCCGGCAATTTGGAATTCTTCAGCCTCTTTTGGTGAAAAAGAAGGAAGATTATTATGAAATTATTGCCGGCGAGAGACGATGGAGAGCGGCAAAACTGGCAGGTATAAAAGAAGTTCCGGTGATAATCAAAGAATTTACGGATCAGGAAGTGGTCGAAATCTCTCTGATAGAAAATATACAGAGAGAAAATTTGAATCCGATAGAGGAAGCACAGGCATACCGGCGGCTGATGGAAGAGTTTCACATGAAACAGGATGAAATAGCGGAGAGAGTAGCAAAAAGCAGAACGGCCGTCACAAATTCTATCCGCCTTCTGAAGCTGGATGCGCGTGTGCAGAAAATGGTGGTTGATGAGATGCTTTCCACGGGACATGCCCGGGCAATTCTCTCCATAGAGGATCCGGAACAACAGTATACCGCAGCACAGCAGATATTCGACGAAAAACTGAGTGTTCGGGAGACGGAAAAACTGGTAAAAGAATTGCTGAACCCGAGGAAAGCAAAACCAAAGGAGACAGATTCTCAAATGGATGCCATTTACCGGGGATTGGAAGAAAAAATGAAGGCAATCACCGGAACAAAGGTAGAAATCCATCAGAAGGGTAAGAATAAAGGAAAAATTGAAATTGAGTACTATTCCCAGGCGGAATTGGAACGCCTGATAGAACTTTTTGAGTCCATCGGATAAGGGGTATAATACATATGGATGAAATCTTCGCAAGAATAGGAATTGACCAGGGAATTCTGGTGCTTCTGCTGATGGTGCTGGTGCTGATTCTGATTGTAGTATTTCTGAACGTGTCACTGGCGCTGCACAGACTTAACAGAAAGTATACTATGTTCATGAAGGGAGCGGACGGACAGAGTCTGGAGCGGATGTTCAGCCAGAAAATGAAAGAGTTTGAGCGGCTGGCAAGGGCAAATGAGGACAACAGTCTGGAACTGCGGCAGATGAAAAGTGTTTTGAAAAAGACACCGACCAAATACGGTATCATTAAATATGATGCTTTTGATGATGTGGGAGGTAAACTGAGTTTTGCACTGGCTATGCTGGATGCGGAAAACACGGGATTCATTCTCAATGCGATTCATAGCAGAGATAACTGTTTCTTCTATATAAAGGAGATTGTAAATGGAGAGTCCTACACGCTGCTCAGCTCTGAGGAAACAGATGCGCTGCGGCAGGCGGTTCATTTCAATGAGGTAGAATAAAAAAACATACATCGGATGAAAATCAGTTAAGCAATTTATGTAAATATTTTATGTAAATTAATTTATGTAAACTTAATTATCCGGATTACAGGCAAATGGAAGAACCGGAAAAAACGGTTACCGGCAGATATAATGGAAAATGCGCTGCGCGCATTTTCCATTGTCAGGAATGAAAGGCGGCACGCGGAAAGTGCCGCCTTTTGTTATGGATGTAAAAAGAAAGTAAAATCAACTCTGAAAAAAGCGCCGGTTTGACATAATATAAGATAACACTTGAAAAATAGGCAATACTATTATAAAATAAGCTAATCGTGAATTGTCAGTAACTATTCAGCCTTCTGCTGTTCCAGGAGGGCGCTGTGTGCATACTTTTGAGACAGTGAATCCGGGAGACTGAATTGCTACAATTGTCATAAAGACAGGGAGGATACTATGTTAGATATCAGGTTTGTCAGAGAAAATCCCGATGCTGTGAAGGAAAACATCAGAAAAAAATTCCAGGATAACAAGCTGGAGCTGGTGGATCAGGTCATCGGGCTGGATAAAGAAAACAGAAACATCAAGCAGGAAGTAGAAGCGCTGCGTGCCAATAAGAATAAGCTTTCCAAACAGATCGGCGCGCTGATGGGCCAGGGTAAGAAGGAAGAGGCCGAGGAAATCAAACGCCAGGTGGCGGAATCCGGCGCCCGCATCGATGAGCTGACTGCCCGGGAAAAGGAAGTGGAAGAAGAGATCCGGAAAATCATGATGGTGATTCCCAATATGATTGACCCGGAGGTTCCCATCGGAAAGGACGACAGCCAGAATGTGGAGGTGGAGCGTTTCGGCGAGCCGAAGGTTCCCGATTTCGAGATTCCTTACCACGCGGAAATCATGGAGTCCTTCGACGGACTGGATCTGGACAGCGCCCGGAAAGTGGCCGGAAACGGATTTTATTATCTGATGGGGGATATTGCCAGGATTCATTCCGCTGTGATCTCCTATGCCCGCGATTTTATGATTAACCGGGGATTCACCTACTGCGTGCCGCCTTTCATGATCCGCAGCGATGTGGTGACCGGCGTGATGAGCTTCGCGGAGATGGATTCCATGATGTATAAGATCGAGGGAGAGGATCTGTACCTGATCGGAACCAGCGAACATTCCATGATCGGAAAATTCATCGATACCATTCTTCCGGAGGAGACGCTGCCCCGGACGCTGACCAGCTATTCTCCCTGTTTCCGCAAGGAAAAAGGCGCCCACGGCATTGAGGAGAGAGGCGTCTACAGAATCCATCAGTTTGAAAAACAGGAGATGATCGTGGTATGCAAGCCTGAAGACAGCAGAATGTGGTTTGACAAGCTGTGGCAGAATACCGTGGATCTGTTCCGCTCTCTGGATATTCCGGTGCGTACTCTGGAGTGCTGTTCCGGAGATCTGGCAGACCTGAAGGTGCGTTCCATCGATGTGGAGGCGTGGTCGCCCAGACAGAAGAAGTATTTTGAGGTGGGAAGCTGCTCCAATCTGGGAGACGCTCAGGCCAGAAGACTGAAGATCCGTGTAAACGGAGAACATGGAAAGTATTTCGCGCATACACTGAATAATACAGTGGTTGCTCCGCCCCGTATGCTGATCGCTTTCCTGGAGAATAATCTGAATGAGGACGGAAGTGTAAATATTCCCAAGGTTCTGCAGCCTTACATGGGCGGTACGGAGAAAATCATTCCCAAAAACAGATAAGAGTTGGCGGAGAGTGAATAATAGATTATGTCAATAATTTATGTTTAGATATTATGTAAACATATTGAGTTCAGGCCCGGTGGTACCGCCAGCAGATGCCGGGAAGATGTCAGCAAAGCTGGCGCGAATGCCGCGGCAGGAATGCTGCCGCATTCCTTAATGAAAGGAGGTGCGCGCATGCACAGCTATTTTCGTGCAGTGGGTTTCTCGGGAATCCGGGGGAAAAGAGAGATGGACCGCCTGATTCGGGAGGTTGTGACATCCTGTGACGAGAAGATCGTGGTGGATGAGGGGGACAACAGACTGTTTGCGGAGCTTTCCAGAGATTTCGGTTATGATACCGGAATCACGGTCTGCGGCGCATACGACGAAAATGATGAATTTCAGGCAGAGTACTGTTTTCCGTTTTTCCGCGGTACGGGAATCACCAGCGGGGAGGATGTGGTGGTGGAACGCCACGCTGAAAAGGAATCCTTTGCCGGAGCCTGCGATGATGTGCGGATCGGCGTGACACTGATTTTCTATTTGCAGAATGCGGGTGAATACCTGGACGCCAAATACAAGGGAGCGCTGGATGGAAGCAGAACGACACTGACGCTGTCGGGGCTGTCTGTGGAGGGAAAAGTCCTTCTCCCTGTGCAGAAGGATCTGAAACAGGCGGAGAAAGAGCAACAGAGCGTAAAAAAGCGCTGCCAGCTGATTCATGAAGCCCGTCAGGGAAATGAGGAGGCCATGGAAAGTCTCACCATGGAGGATATGGATACTTACTCCATGATATCCAGAAGAATTTCCAAAGAAGATGTATTTTCCATTGTGGAGTCCTACTTTATGCCGTACGGTATGGAATGTGACCGCTACAATGTGCTGGGAGAAATCCTCGAGGTGACAGAGGCCAGAAATACCTGGACAGGGGAAATGCTTTATCAGCTGACGATTCTCTGCAATGATATGCAGTTTGATGTCTGTATCAACCAGAAAGATCTGATGGGCGTACCGCAGGAAGGACGCCGGTTTAAGGGGATCATCTGGCTGCAGGGAGCCATCAATTTCTGAAAATACCGCAGGCGGCCCCGGGGATGCCCCGAAGGCCGCCTGTCACGGGAAATGCCGGGAAAAATGTGGTTGTATTTTGCGTAAAAATATAGTAGAATATATGTCGCACACAGTAAAAACAGAAAAATTTGTTGGTTCTCAGTCATAAAAAAAGTGGCTGTTACCATAGAACCGGTTATCTGACCGGGAGGCTGTAAACCGCGTGTTTAAGCCAAAAATCAGAGAATGTCTCTGTAGCTCAGTGGATAGAGCGATGCCCTCCTAAGGCATGTCAGCGGAGGTTCGACTCCTCTCAGGGACGGGAATTGAAAGCAGGAATTATCAGCTTGAAAGGCTGGATAATCTCCTGCTTTTTGTATTCATGAAAAGAGGCCCAAAGTGAGCAAAAAGAAATGGCAGGCATTTTTGTTTGCTGCGACTCTCTTTTGGGGATTTTCCGTTGACTTTTCGCAGAAGAAATACTATGCTGTTTTTAAATAATTGCGTATGCAACTATTGCACATACAATTTAATGAGCAGAGGGGTGGATTCTGTTGAAAAAAGTCTTTTTTTATCTGAGGCCTTACGTTCCCCGGATGACGCTGGGCGTCACCATCAAATTTGTGGGGACGATTATGGATCTTTTTCTGCCGTGGATTCTTTCTTATCTGATTGATGTGATTGTTCCCAGAGAGAACATGGGGGAAATTCTGTTTTACGGATTTCTGATGCTGGTCTGTTCCGTGACGGCCTGGGCGGGAAATGTCATTGCCAACCGGATGGCTTCCCGGGTGGCCAGGGATACCACCCAGAGGCTGCGGCACGATCTGTTTCAGAGGATTTCCTATCTTTCCTGCCGGCAGACGGATGAGTTTACTATCGCGTCCCTGGAATCCCGGCTGACCACGGATACCTACAATATTCATCAGATGATCGGCATGATGCAGCGTCTGGGAATCCGCGCGCCTATTTTGCTGCTGGGGGGCATCACCATGACCATGTTCATGGAGCCGATGCTGACGTTGGTGCTGCTGGCGGTGCTGCCTTTCGTGGCGGTGACGGTTTTCTGGATTTCCAAAAGGGGTATACCGCTGTACACGCTTCTCCAGCAGGCCGTTGACCGGATGGTGCGGGTGGTGCGGGAAAATGCTTCCGGCATCCGGGTGATTAAGGCTCTGTCCAAGACGGAGTACGAAAAGGAGCGTTTTGACGGGGCCAATAAAAATATCGTGGAGAAGGAGACGAAGGCTTCCGTCACCATGGCGGCCAGCAATCCGCTGATGAATCTGTTTCTGAACACTGGGCTGACGCTGGTGGTGGCGGCGGGCGCCTTCCGGGTCAACGCGGGGGATGCGCAGACGGGTACGATTCTGGCTTTCCTCACCTACTTCACCATCATCCTGAACGCCATGCTTTCCATCAACCGGATGTTCATGCTGTTTTCCAAGGGGGCTGCCTCCGCAAAAAGGATCAGCGAGGTGCTGGACGCGCCGGAGGATCTTTCCCTGGGGGAGAAGGATCATCAGGATACGGAATACCATGTCCTGTTCGACCATGTTTCCTTTGCCTATCATTCCGGCCGGCAGGAGGTGGTTTCCGATATCTCCTTTGCGCTGAAAAGGGGAGAAACGCTGGGTATCATCGGCGCCACCGGCTGCGGAAAGAGTACCATCATCAACCTGCTGATCCGGTTCTATGACGCGGACGAGGGGATTATCCGCATTGACGGGGATGATATCCGGGGAATTCCTTCGGAACAGCTGCACCGGAAATTCGGCATTGTTTTTCAAAATGATGTGCTGTTTGCGGATACTATCGGGGAAAATATCCGCTTTGGCCGCCAGATCAGTCAGGAAGAGGTGGAGAAGGCTGCGGAATGTGCCCAGGCCGCTCCCTTTATCCGGGAGCAGGAGGGCGGTCTGGACTACCGGCTGGCCATCCGGGGCTCCAACCTGAGCGGGGGCCAGAAGCAGAGGGTGCTGATTTCCAGAGCGCTGGCGGCGCGCCCGGAGATTTTGATTCTGGACGATTCCTCCAGCGCCCTGGATTATCAGACGGATGCCAGGCTGCGCCGGGCGCTGGCGGAGAATTTCGGCGGCACCACCACCATTATCGTGGCCCAGAGAGCCAGCTCTATCCGCCATGCGGATCATATTCTGGTGCTGGAGAATGGCAGGGAGATCGGCTACGGCACCCACGAGGAGCTGATGGCCTGCTGCCTTCCCTACCGTCAGATCAGTATTTCACAGATGGGAGATGAGACGTATGCGGCATCGGTCTGATGCGGAGAAAAAATCGAAGAAGAATCCGTCCGAAAAAGGAAGCTTTTCTTTCTTTGGAAAGTCTCCCGTATCCCAGGAGGATGAGATTTACCGGAGGGAAAAGCCCAGAGACCGGCGGTACGTGCTGATCCGGCTGTGGAGTTATCTGTATCAGTACAAATGGCTGCTTTTTCTGGCGTTGTTTCTCACCCTGGCCAGCAATCTTCTGGGGCTGGTGGGGCCCATGCTTTCCGGGTATGCCATCGACGCTATTCACGGGCCCGGCGATGTGGATTTCCCCAGGGTATTTTTCTATGCGGCGCTGATGATTCTGTTTTACGCGGCTTCCTCTCTGCTGACCTATATTCTCACCAGAATTACCATACGGTTCAGCCAGCGGGTGATTTATCAGATGCGGAAGGATGTGTTTGATACCCTGATGGGGCTGCCGGTGGGATATTTTGACAGAACCCAGACGGGTGATATCGTCAGCAGGATTTCCTATGATATCGATACGGTGAACGGTTCTCTGTCCAATGATCTTCTGCAGATCTGCACCAGCGTGATCACGGTGGCCGGTTCCCTGATTATGATGTTGATGATTGCGCCGGTGCTGGTGTCGGTGTTTGTGATTACCATTCCCGCCTCCATCTTTCTGACCAGATATATGACCAGAAGGGTGCGGCCGCTGTTCAGGAAGCGTTCCGCGAAGCTGGGAGAGCTGAACGGATTTTCCGAGGAGATCATCAGCGGGCAGAAGACCATCAAGGCCTATCACCAGGAAGAAACCATGATTTTCCGGTTCGACCAGAAAAATACGGAGGCGGTGGACGCTTACTATAACGCGGATTACTACGGCAGCATGACAGGGCCTTCCGTGAATTTCATCAACAACCTGTCGCTGTCTCTGGTGAGCGTGCTGGGGGCGGTATTGTATCTGTTTCAGAGCATTTCTCTGGGAAATCTGTCCTCCTTCGTGCTGTATTCCCGGAAATTCTCCGGGCCCATCAATGAGGCGGCCAATATTTTAAGCGAGCTTCAGTCTGCCACCGCGGCGGCGGAGCGGATTTTCCGTCTCATCGACGAGGCGCCGGAGCCGGCAGACGCGCCGGACGCGCTGGAGCTTACGGATGTGCGGGGGGATGTGCGGATGGAGCATGTCCGCTTCGGGTATCTGCCGGGGCAGACCATCATCCATGATCTCAGCTTTCACGCTGAGCCGGGCAGCCTGACGGCCATTGTGGGCCCCACCGGCGCCGGGAAAACCACGCTGATCAATCTGCTGATGCGGTTTTACGATCCCTGGTCGGGCTCCATCACTGTGGACGGCAAGGAGATCTCCGGGCTCACCAGGAGCAGCCTGCGCCGGGCTTATACCATGGTGCTGCAGGATACCTGGCTGTTTACGGGAACCATTTACGAGAATCTTTCCTATGGGAAGGAGGATGCCACCCTGGAGGAGGTGCAGCGGGCCTGCAAGGCGGCCCATATCCACGAGGCCATTCTTCAGATGCCGCAGGGATACGACACGGTGCTGACCGGGGACGGCTCCGGCCTTTCCAAGGGGCAGAAGCAGATGCTCACCATTGCCCGGGCCATGCTGCTGGATTCCAAAATGCTGATTCTGGACGAGGCCACCTCCAATGTGGATACCCAGACGGAGGAGAAGATTCAGCAGGCCATGCGGGAGCTGATGAAAGGGAAAACCTGTTTCGTGATCGCCCACAGGCTGTCCACTATCAAAAACGCGGATCATATTCTGGTGGTGCGAAACGGGGATATCGTGGAGCAGGGGAACCATGAAAGCCTGCTGGAGAAAGGCGGGCTGTACGCGAAACTGTATTACTCTCAGTTTCAATAGTGTTTTTCATTCTGGCCGGCGGAGCGTATCGGAGGAGAACGCTACAGCCGCCTGATTCTGATTCTCGACAAGGAAGGCCGCCAGGACCAGATCATAAAAATCGCATCTGACCAGGAATACCGTGAGCAGCTTTACCGGGAATATCATATCTGAGGAAAGAAGCGCGAGGCGGTCACGGTTTCTTTTCCATGACAAGTGTGCTAGAATAAAACCAGTTATTCTACATTTTTTACAAAGGAGAGCCTGATTATGGATTCATCAATTTCACAGAACCTGTTGGATCAGTTGGAGAAGCGTTTCGATGAAAATCCGGGAAACCGGATGGCTATGAATGCTGCCGTAAGCTGCGGAATCTGCGCTTCTTCCAGAAACTATGTGACGGAGCGGGAAATTCCCCATGAATTTTCCGTTTCCCTGGAACAGGGGGCGGTCACCAATCAGAAAAGGAGCGGCCGCTGCTGGATGTTCGCGGCGCTGAACTGTATGCGTTTTCAGGTGATCAAAAAACAGAACCTGGAAGATTTTGAACTGTCCCAGAGTTATCCCCTGTTCTATGACAAGCTGGAAAAGGCCAATTATTTTCTGGAAAGTATTCTGGACACTCTGGACGAGCCGACGGACGGGCGGCTTATTGCGCACCTTCTGGCAGCCCCGCTAAATGACGGCGGCCAATGGGATATGCTCTGCAGTATTGTGGAAAAATACGGTCTGGTTCCCAAGACGGCCATGCCGGAAAGCGTTTCTTCCTCCGCGACCCAGGAGATGGTGTCCTATATGACGGAGAAGCTGAGGGAATATGCCTGTGTGCTCAGAAAAGGCCACAAAGCGGGCAAATCCATGGAACAGCTGAAAAAGGAAAAAGAGGCGATGATGGAAACGGTATACCGTATGCTCTGTATCAGTCTGGGAAAACCGCCCAGAACCTTTACCTTTGAATACCGGGACAAGGACGGGAATTTTCACCGGGAGGCAAATCTGACGCCGAAGGCTTTTTATGAAAAATATGTGGGTCTTCGCCTGGATGATTATGTCAGCGTTATAAACGCTCCTACGGAGGATAAACCCTTCTACCGGAGTTACACGGTTCAGTATCTGGGCAACGTAAAGGAGGGCCGCCCTGTAAAATACGTAAATCTTCCCATCGAAGAGATGAAACAGGCGGCCATTGCCCAGCTGAAGGACGGAGAACCTGTCTGGTTCGGATGTGATGTGGGAAAACGCAGTTTCCGGGACGGAGGCCTTATGGATACCGGGATTTACGATGTGGAGACGCTGTTCGATACGGATTTTCCCATGACAAAAGCGGAACGTCTGGAGTATGGCCAGAGTCTGATGACGCACGCCATGGTATTTCAGGGAGTAAATCTGGATGAAAACGGAAAACCTGACCGCTGGCGGGTGGAGAACAGCTGGGGCGAGGAAGCCGGAAAGAAAGGGTATTTTGTGATGAGCGACCGGTGGTTTGACGAATATAACTACCAGGTGGTGGTAAATAAAAAATATTTATCCTCCAAAGCGCTGGAGGCTTATGAAAAGGAACCGGTGCGGCTGAATCCGTGGGATCCTATGGGATCGCTGGCATAAAAGATCAGAAAACAGCTCAGTCGAAAGTACGCTGCTGGTACTTTCCATTGTCACGAACAGGGGGAGGCAGTCCCGCAGAAATACCGGCTTTTTGGGAGCGGATTCTGCGGGACTGCCTCCTCTTTGCCTGCTGTCTTTGCAGAAGAAACGGAGGGGACAAGCCGGCACCTGTGGACAAGGTTGCGGACAGAGTTGTAAAGGGTGGAACATCAGACTTTTCTTGACAAAAAGATAGAATATTTTTATAATTTAACTATGTTTATTTTATAAAAATTTTATAATTGATTGGACAAAACAGCGTGTTAACGGGGGGAAACCAATATGTTTTGTGTCAGATGTGGAAATCAGATTTATCCAGGACAGAAATTCTGTCCAAAATGTGGGTATCCGGTTGAAAATCATCCGGATCCGCCGAGAAAAGAGATGGATTTCAGGGAAAATGGAACCGCGGATACGTACTCCCCTTATGAGCGAGAGACCGCAGGGGCGTCTCCGAATGGGTATGCCGCGCAGAGCAGTGCCGTTCCGCCGGAGAATTATGGAAATTACGGCGGTAATTATGGAGACGGTTACGGAGGAGGGCCTGGAAGCGGCTACGGGAATAACTACGGAGGAGGGCCTGGAAGCGGCTACGGGAATAGCTACGGAGGAGGCCCTGGAAGCGGCTACGGGAATAGCTATGGGAGAGGTTATGTTCATGGAGTGGCAGGTGCGGGAGCAAAAGCCGCCCACAGAGCTATGAGCTTGAAGCTTCTGATGCTGATTGCGGCGGCGCTGACCGCCATTGCCGTGATTCTTTATTTTGTATTTCTTAAATCAGGAACTCCGGAGGATACCATAGAAAAGATGGAGCATGCTCTGAACAATCTGGATCAGGAAGAGCTTCTGGAATGTTTTGATAATCAGATTCAGGGTCTCTACAGCGGAGCTCTCAGTGTGGGAGGAGAACTGGCGGGAATCGATCTGGGAGGACTTTCGGATCTGGCAGGTGGTCTGGGGGGATTTATGTCGGCGGCCGGACTGACGCCTGAATTTGATCTGGAAATTGTTAATATCGAATATTCTGATAAAAATAACTGTATGGCAGAAGTAAATTTCACTATGACATTTCAGGGGGAAATACAGACAGAGACGCAGGTGCTTCCCATGACGAAAGACGGAAGAGAATGGGTGATCAGTGCATCGGCTTTATGATAAGCGGATGAGTGATAGAAAGAGGAGGACTACTATGGCAAGATTTTGTACACAGTGTGGGAGAAAACTTGAGGAGGGGGAAGTTTGCAACTGTACTTCCCAGGGAGCAAAGGGCAGCGCGCAGACTGCGGGCCAGGAAAATTATCAGAGCCAGGGTAACTATGGCGGTCAGGCTGGATATGGCCAGCAGTACTATCGGCAGGATCAGGGGCAGAACGGCCAGCAGTACTATCAGCAGGATCAGGGGCAGAACGGCCAGCAGTATTATCAGCAGGATCAGGGGCAGAACAGCCAGCAGTATTATCAGCAAGGCCAGAACCAGAACAGTCAGCAGTATTATCAGCAAGGTCAGAATCCCTACGGCCAGCAGGGCCAAAACCCTTACGGTCAGCAATATTATCAGCAGGGTCAGAATCCCTATGGCCAGGGACCTTATAATCAGGGATATCCGGGAGGCCAGGGGAGATCCAGAGAAGCAGAATGGCTGAATGAGAAGAAAAATGCTTTTGTGGCGGTTACCAAAAACATGTTTTCTGAAATCCTTCCAATCCTGAAACGCCCGGTGGGTCGTGTGAGAGAAATCGCTGCTTCCAACAGCCCTGCAGTGGGTCTGGAGTTTTTGGTGACGAAACTGGTAGTGACGATTTTAATCGGACTCTTTATTATTCTCAGGCTGAAGAGTGCTCTGAATACACCATACGGGGATGTTTCCCAGTATGTGAAAATTCCCTATTTCCAGCTCTTCCTGATTGCGGTGATTTTCACCATTGGAATTGATTTGCTCAACGCGCTGCTTCTGAAGGTGTTCGCGGGCGTATTCGGAGGTTCCGCGTCAGTGAGTGCCATGATTAACGTGGTGGGAGCCAGAGCAATGTATGACTGCATTTTTATTATTGTGGGGGGAATTCTGGGACTTCTTTCTCTGCCGGCAGGAATTTTTGTATCTGCGCTGGCTGCTGTGCTGACTCCTTATATTGAGTACGGCGGGCTGCAGGGCTGTGGAAATCTCAGTGAAGACAGAGTTGCCTACGCATTCTTTGTGACAAAAATCTGTATGGCCATCATTACAGCCATTCTGGCGTTTCTGCTGGCGGCAGGGGTGGTACAGAGCCTGATGAATACTCTTATATAACGTTTCAGGGAGCAGGATATGGAAAAAAAGGATCAAAAATCGACAGGACTTCTGATTGGGGCAATTGTGGCAGGCGCAGTGGATGTGATCCTGGCGGCGCTTCTGGTAATCAGCCTTCTGGTAAAACCCGGACAGGGAGAGGATCTGAAGCCTGAGCTTAGCACGGAGTTCGCGGAAAATGCGGAAACATACGGCCAGGTACAGCAAAACGGTGAATATACAGCACAGGAGACTGTGCAATACGCGTCTGGAGCAGCGTCCGCTCAGAGTAATACACAGGAAGATGCCTCAAATCAGACTGCGGGAGCGGACGGGACAGAAACCACTGATTCGGGAGGAATTTATGAAGGCTTTGTTTTTCCGGACAGTAATGAAGTGGCACTGACTGACAGCAGAATCCAGGAAACAGTTACCAACGCGTCTCTCTGCAGAAGAGCGATCAATGAAATTTACGCACGCCATGGATACGCGTTCACCAAACAGGAAAATACGGATTTCTTTAATCAGTACGACTGGTATAAGAATATGCCGAAGGAATCTGATATGAGTGTGGTTGCCGGCCGTTTTTCGTCAGTGGAGAAAGCCAATGTGGAGAAACTGCAGGCATACGAAGATTCTAAGGGCTGGAGTTAAGAGAGGCAGGTGTGTGTATGTTTTGTCCAAACTGTGGAGCAAAAAATGAGGAGAACGCGAAGTTCTGCGGAGAATGTGGCACGCCTCTGCAGATGAATGAGCCTGCCGGTCAGCCGGCGGCAGATCCGGAGAACGCATGGGCCGATGTGCGGCCGCAGGAAGATCCGGAAAATCCCGCGGAGAACGGGGGAGTACAGATAAGGCCGGAAAATCCGGAAAGCGGTACACAGCCGCAACCTGATTTGAAAAATTCAGAGGAGGCTGCAGGAGCGCAGGTGGATCCGGGGAACGGAGGGATGCCCGCAGGAGCGCAGGCGGACCCATGGATGCAGGGTGGAGATCCGAATCAGGGAAGATACCAGGCAGG
>HHCFR02800__coassemble_2240_pt1 | contig 13744 bp, 9 predicted proteins | sample HHCFR02800__metabat2_high_PE_078 | metagenome-assembled genome bin HHCFR02800
TCTTATTCATAAATCTTTCGATATTCATTCATATTTTCTTTACAACTTGAACACGTTTCTCTCACATTTTATGGTTATACTAAGACCATAAAATAATTGATCACATTATTTTATAACTTTTCTTTTTCATATGTCGATAGAGATATCGACTCTCCTTCCTTTAAAAAATAAACAAAAGAGTGTTGGCCTTGACGTGCGGTGTCATGGCCAACACTCTTTTTGTAATCTTTATTTCCGGTTTCTACGGATTTTCCCCAGGACATTGGAAAGAGCCGCGAATTGTTCCAGTGAAAGCGTTTCTCCCCTCACCGAAGGCGGAAAGCCGCAGGCCTCCACAGCCTCCTCTATCTCTTCTCTGGTAAAATCCAGAGCCTGATCATTTTTCAATCCGTTTGCCAGCGTCTTTCTTCTCTGATTAAATGATGCCCGGATAATGCCAAACAACAAGGACTCGTCATCCACATCCACCGGCGGACGCTCATGCAGCGTCAGCCGGATCACAGCGCTTCCCACCCCGGGCCGCGGCATAAAGCAGTTGGGGGGAACATTGGCGGCAATATATGGTTCTGCATAATACCGGACCGCCAGCGAGAGCGCTCCATAATCCTTAGTTCCCGGAACCGCCTGCATTCTCGCGGCCACTTCCTTCTGAACCATCACCGTCATGGAAGCCACCGGCGCACGGCTTTCCAGGAGTCCCATGATAATCGGCGTGGTAATATAATACGGCAGATTTGCCACCACTTTAATGGGCTTCCCTCCATTCTGCTGACGGGCCAGCGCACCAATGTCAACCTTAAGAATATCCTCATTGAGCACCGTTACATTATCAAAGTCTTTCAGGGTATCTTCCAGAATAGGAATCAGATTCCTGTCAATCTCCACCGCGCATACCTTTCCCGCCGCACAGGCCAGATACTGGGTCATAGTTCCGATGCCGGGGCCGATTTCCAGCACAAAATCGTCCCTGGTTATCCGGGCTGCCCGGATAATCTTCTCCAGCACATGGGGATCTATTAGAAAATTCTGTCCGAATTTTTTCTGAAACGTAAAATGATATTTCTGAAGGACAGCAATGGTTTCCTGGGGATTTCCCAGATACGGCTTTCTCTCTTCGCTCATATAATTTCCTTTCGTTGCTAATGACTATTCAGCAGTAATTTTCGTGAACAATGGAATTTGCGCCGCGCGGACTTTCCATTGCCGTGAATAAAAGGGCACGGCTCTGGCCATGCCCCTTTTCGGTCTGTTTTCATGTCTTAAAGATCAAAATCTTTTTCGTACAGGTAAATTCTGCCTTCCTCGTCTGTATGGCGTTTGGAAATCTTTCTTCCCAGTTTCAGACCGCCTCCTGCCCGCCGGATGGCTCCATCCACCATTTCCTTTACCTTGCCGACAGTAATAGGCTCGTCCTCCCTCTGGTTGTTTCCAATCAGCGTATAAAGCGCAAGAACACCCATTTCATCCATCCGGTAACCATTTTCCCTTGCATAGGTTCTGGCAAAGCTTACCAGCTCATCATTGGTAAACACCGGGATGGAAATCACAGTAGCGAACTTCTCCGCGAATTCCGGATACTCAGCCAGCATCCTGCGCATGCTGGTTTTATCATCCTCAATAATGACAATCAGACTGTCCGTCCGGAAATCCATCGCTTTGGAAAGTTTACTGATGGTATCCGCCGACATATGGCCTGCCCGCTCAATCAGAAGGAATCCTCCTGACAGCTTGGCTACCACCCTGGCGGGATCTTTGCTGTTCATATCAGAAGCATCCAGCCGCGCGTATTTCGCTGCCGGAAGCCCCAGTTCCTTGCAGAGAGCCTTTACCAGGCCGTCGCCAAGACGGCTTTTTCCGGTTCCATGGCTTCCCATGATTGCGATATTTCCCCGATGGGAAGTACGCTCTCCGGAATGACTGTAAGCGCCGTTCAGAGCATCCAGAATCTGCTGATCCATTCCGGGAATCTTTGCGAAATAGGAAAACAGCTTCTTCTGCTGATCCGTCAGCCGGTCCGGACGGGTGGCATTCATGATCCGGATCCGTTTTTCCTCCGGGGTCTCTCCTTCCGGAATGGTTGCCGGCATCTCCGGCTCCGCCTCCGCTTCTTCCAGAAGCATGTCGATATTCAGCTGCTCCTGTTCTTCCTCTTTTTCTTTATTGGCCTCAAGAACGATATCCAGATCAATATCCGGAGTGAAATCCATCTCCTCATCCCCGGATGAATCTTCCTGTTCTGCCGGGGTCTCTGCAGATTCCGCGGAGATATCTTCCTCCTCCGGAAGATCTGTGAGGACTTCCTCATACTCCGCTTCCCCGGCCTCTTCTTCCTGGGAGCTGTCTTCCTCTGCGGGAACCTCCTCCAGAATTTCCTCCTGTGAAAGTTCCTCTTCCAGAGAGTCCGTCTCTTCCTGTCCGTTCTCCGTTTCCTGGCTGCCGAACAGTGTTCTGGCAAGATCATCCTCCTGGATTTCTCCGCCCTTCTTTTCTTCCTGTCCGCCCAGCACAGCCCGCAGCTGCGCCTCTATATCCAGCTCACCGGTATTTCCGGAAACTGCTGAGAGGAACGGATCACCGCCGGATTCTTCGTCCTCCAAAGATTCTTCGTCCGCGATCTCCCGCTCTTCTTCCGCATCGAGATTATCTGCCTCTTCAGAAGTCTCCTCGTAAGAAAGATCCGTGTCCAGATTAAGTGCCGCCTCGAAAGCCGCCATTGCCGCTTCCTCAGCATCATCCGCAGACTCTGTGGTTTCTTCCGGCACCTCTTCTTCACTCACCGGAAGTTCCTCTGTCTCCGAAACGCTTCCCTCTTCTGCCTGCTCCGCAGCTTTGTCCGTTTCTCCATCACTCAGACTGTCAAGACTGGCCGCAAAAGCTTCCATGGCTCTCTCGGCATCCAGATCCGCCGCATCAGCTTCTCCGGAAACTTCCACAGTTTCAGCCGCGGACGGTTCTGCTTCCTGTTCAGTTTCTTCCATAAATCCCTGTGCCGCCTGGGCCAGGGCAGCTTCAATATCAGAAAAATCCTCCGGATTCTGCGGAATCTCTTCTTCGTCAGCCGCCACATCTTCCACTGCGTTCTCAGCGTCCGCGCTTTCTTCCGGAACTTCCGCTTCTTCTGCCTCCGCGCTTTCTTCCGGAACTTCCGTTTCTTCTGCCTCTGCGCTTTCTTCCGGAACTGCCGTCTCTTCTGTCTCCGCGCTTTCTTCCGGAACTGCTGTCTCTTCTGCCTCTGCGCTTTCTTCCGGAACTGCCGTCGCTTCTGTCTCAGTGCTTTCTTCCGCATCAGCCGGCGCTTCTGTCTGCACGCCTTCTGCCTGAACGGCAGGTGTTTCCTCTGCCTCGGTGTTTTCTTCCAAAACAGCGGCTTTCTCTGTCTCTGAACCGGCTTCCAACTGTGCCGCGCCGATCGTCTCGGCAATCATGCTGGAAGTTTCCGCAAACAGCGCCTCAAGATCCACATCCTTGACGCTGGTGATCTCTTTGTCTTCCGGCTTCTCTGTCTTTACCTTTGCCGGAGCTGCCGGGCGCTCTGTCCTGTGAGCAATCGCCTCGCCTTTCTCTCCGGAAATCTTATCCTCCCCGGACCGCTCGGGTTTCAGATCCTTCACCTGGTAATCGCTGATATTTTCTTCCTCCGGCATTTTCAGAGGTTCTGTGCCTGCTGCTTTCCCCAGATTTTCCATAGAAGCCACAGCTCTGCTCCTGTTAATCCCTGACAATACTTCCTGGAAACTTTTTGCCAGTCTCTCCTGCAGCTGAACACTGTTCTCCCGGATCTTCCCCGTGTCCACCTGGGGTACCGGTCTGCTGTCATCCGCAGACGTATGCGTTCCCATCCGGGTATCCGCATCTGCGCTTTCTTTTTCCGAAGGCTCCGCCTTTGCCTCCAGCGTCTCCCCGTCTTTATCCTGCCGGGAGACATCTTCTGCCGCGGCAGCCGCCGTATGCATGGCAAGAGATGCAGCATTGCCTGCATGTTCGGAAGTCAGCGGTATTTTCACTGATGCCGGCTCCGTCTTCTTTTCGGAAAACGGCTGACCTGTTCCCGGCGAAGGAACTGCTTTTTCATACTTTTCTCTCTGGGAGACAGTCAGCGGCGTATACGTCATCTTCAGCTCCATGGCCTTAGTGACATATTTACCTTCTCCAAACCAGAGAATCAGATCGTCACAGGTCTCCACACACTTGTGTTCTTTCCCTGCGCGCTTATACAGCTTCGCCAATTCATACACCCAGCGCTCGGTATACTCACGTTCCCGGTATTCCTCTAATACCTGAATCTGATCATCCAGAGGGGCGTTCTGGGCTTTCAGAATCTTATATTTTAATATGTATTTTGAGGTATCGTTAGAGGCAGTCTCCAGATATTCGTTATAGTAGCTGACAGCGTCATCGGACCTTCCCATTTTCAGGCACAGCTCTACCAGACGGTACAGGATCATCTTCCCCACGGAAGATCTCTTATAAGCCAGCTGCAGCATCTTCATGCTGCTCTCCAGCTTCCCGTTGACCTCATAGATATCTGCCACCATGCAGAGCGTCCGAATACTCTTCACTCTCCGCCAGTCTATCGTATCTGCAATCTGCAGGGCCCCTTCATAATCCTGCGCATCAACCAGACTATTAATTTCATCTAATTTCATGCGATACTCTGTCTTATCCACTGTACTCACCTCTGACTTGAAAATATTGTTACAGTTCAGTCTTCAACTATCCCGCGAGGTGTCCCGATGCATATTTGCAGCGGGATCCCGAGGCCTGCAGGCGCCAGGCTGCGGGAAACGCAGCCTGTGTGCATACTTTTGTGACAGTGAAGCCGGAAGGCTGATCTGTTGCAAAATATTACCCCATATTGTCGTTATTATAATCTTTTTTAGTGTAACATACCGTGTATGCCTTGTCAAAACAAAAGTTCCGAATCCCGCGAAACCTTAACGAAATGAAGCAGCAGAGACCCAGGCCAAATGCCCGTGCCCTTGCTGCTTTTCTCTGTCCGCCGGCGGCGGTCTGTACCTTATCCGATTCTCAGACGGAATTTCTGAATCTCCTTTTCACTGCTGACCTTCTCGATCTCAGCGCCCAGGCTTCTCAGTTTTCCCTCAAAGTCTTCATATCCCCTCTGGATATAAACAATATCATCCACAATTGTAATTCCTTCGGCTGCCAGCCCCGCAATCACCAGGGCAGCTCCCGCGCGAAGATCCGGAGCGCTGACTCTGGCGCCGGTCAGCTTATCCACTCCGTCAATAATCGCAGTATTCCCTTCTACTTTTACACTGGCACCCATACGGGTCAGTTCATCGGCGTATTTAAAACGGTTTTCAAAAATGCTTTCCGTCACAATACTGGTTCCTGACGCCAGCGCCAGCGTCACAGCAATCTGCGGCTGCATGTCCGTTGGATACCCCGGATACGGCAGCGTCTTTACATGAGTTCTCCTGAGACGCTTGGAGGCAATCACCCGGACGGCATCGTCAAACTCTTCCACCTCACATCCGATTTCTTCCAGTTTTGCGGTAATAGCTTCCAGATGTTTTGGAATTACATTTTTTACCAGCACATCGCCTTTGGTGGCCGCGGCGGCAAACATATACGTTCCGGCCTCAATCATATCCGGCACAATAGGGTAATCCGTGGCATGCAGCTGCTCTACCCCGCGGATCCTGATCACATCCGTTCCGGCGCCTTTGATATTGGCACCCATACTGTTGAGAAAATTGGCGGTATCCACCACATGAGGTTCTTTGGCAGAGTTCTCAATAATGGTGCTTCCTCTGGCCATGGATGCCGCCATCATAATATTGATGGTTGCTCCCACAGAAACGGTATCCATGAAAATATGACAACCTCTCAGCCCATCCGGAGCAGTAGCCACAATAGCGCCGTTTTTAATCTCCACACTGGCTCCCAGCGCGCGAAAGCCCTTCAGATGCAGGTCAATCGGCCGGCTTCCGATATTGCAGCCTCCCGGCAGCGGCACCTCTGCCTTTTTATATTTTCCAAGAAGCGCTCCCAGAAGATAATAGGAAGCACGAATTTTCTTAATGTATTCATAATCCACACTGATATCGCCGATTGTGGAACCGTTGATTCTGACCGTATGCCGGTCCTCCCGCTCCACAGCCGCCCCGATCTCCTGAATCGCCTCCAGCAGAACGTTAATATCTCTTACATCGGGCAGATTCTCAATGCGTACTGTATCATCCGTCATAATGGCAGCGGCAAGAATCGCCAGCGCAGCATTCTTCGCCCCACCGATCTCCACTTCTCCAACCAGCGGGTTGCCGCCTTTTATAATATATTGTTCCATAGTCCACCTCTATGCTTTATACTCAGCCAATGTGAGTCCGGTGCTTGCAATCACTTCTATTCGTATACCTATGTTATACCAAATGATACTTTTTGTAAACAAAAATTAAGAAATCCTTACACTTCGCTTCACATTGTCCCTCAATATTTTCTGATTCTTTTACAAAACTTTTACAATCGCCTGTAAAGTTTCTTCTATCCCCTTATTTTCCTCGTCAACTATGAGATCTGCGTATTTTTCATACAGCTTTATCCGTTCTTCGTATAAATCCTTCAGCGTCTGTCCTTCCCGCAGCACCACCCCTCTGTTTTTCAGATTTCCAAGTCTTTTTTCCAGTTCTTCATAGGATAATCTCAGGTAGATTACCGTGGCAATTTTTTTCAGATGAGCCATGGCTTCCTCCCCGTATACCACGCTTCCCCCTGTGGCCACCACTGTTCTGTCGGCTTCTATGGAGGCGTTCACCTGGTTTTCGATTTCAATAAAGCCATCCACACCTTCCTGCTCGATAATCTCCTTCAGCAGACGGTTTTCCCGCTTCTGGATCAGAAGATCCGCGTCCAGAAACTGATATCCCAGCTCTTTGGCCAGAATGACGCCCACCGTGCTTTTTCCCACGCCGGGCATCCCGATCAGTACGATATTATTCATCATTTTCTTCCTTTGATTTATTATCTATCATATCCTGAGACATGATATTTTAATTATTTTAGCACAGAAAATTTTTCAGCACAAGTTTTTTGAACCGGTTTCCGCCAAATGCCGGTAACAGCCTTCCGCATCCGCTGTCACAAATGCCTTCGCATCCTGTTTTCCATGGTTTTCAAATGATCTTTTCTATACTATACTGAAGATAGGAGGTGGGCAGATTTGAACAGGATTATTTTTCATATCGATGTCAATTCCGCATATCTGAGCTGGAGCGCACTGAAGCTTTTGAAGGAGGATCCCACAAGTGTGGACATCCGTACCATTCCCGCCATTATCGGCGGCGACCGGGAGACCCGTCACGGCATCGTGCTGGCAAAATCCATTCCCGCTAAAAAAATTTACGGCATACGCACCGCCGAACCGGTAGCCAGCGCCCTGAAAAAATGCCCCTCCCTGACCATAATTCCGCCCGATCACAAGCTGTATTCCGCTTACAGCCGCAGACTGATGCAGTTTCTCCGGTCCCTCACCGACAAGATTGAACAGGTGAGCATTGACGAATGTTATATGGATTATACGGATATCGCAGGCCGTTTTTCTTCTCCGGAAGAAGGCGCCGCCTATATCCGGAATCATGTGCGGGATATTTACGGATTTACCGTCAACGTGGGAATTTCCACCAACAAACTGCTGGCGAAGATGGCTTCCGACTTTGAAAAGCCCGATAAGACCCATACCCTGTATCCCTGGGAGATCGAAAAAAAAATGTGGCCCCTTCCCATCTCGGAACTGTTCATGGCCGGACACGCATCCGTTGCTGTGCTGGAAAAGCTGGATATCCACACCATCGGCGATCTGGCCCGGATGAATCCACAGATCCTCACCCTTCACCTGAAAAGCCATGGCCGGACGCTCTGGGAATATGCCAATGGCATTGATGATTCTCCTGTGGAAAATGAACCGGCCCAGGCCAAAGGAATAGGAAATTCCACCACGCTGCCGGAGGATATAACCACTGCCCGGGACGCCTACCCGGTTCTGCGCCGTCTCTCCAATAAAGTAGGAAAGCGGCTGGAGGCTGCGGGACAGGCGGCCAACAATCTCTGCGTGGAAATCAAATACGCCACCTTTGACAAATATTCCCGTCAGATGCCCCTGCCGGAAGCCACCCAGGACGGAAATGTTCTCTGGCAGAACGCCTGCACCCTGTTTGACGCACTCTGGAACGGGAATCCCATCCGTCTTCTGGGGGTCCGCGCCGGAAAGCTCACCGATCAGAGTGAGCCGGTGCAGATGAGTTTGTTCTCCTATGATCCCGCCGCCGTGGCAAAACAGCAGAAGCTGGACCGGGCGCTGGACGCGATCCGGGGGAAATACGGCGATGGGGCTGTGGTGAAGGGGAGTCAGATGCCGCAGAAATGAAAACGAAAACCCCCGGACCGCCATCCGAGGGTTTTCGTTTTGATGAGTTCATTGATAGAAACATCACTATTTCCTTTTGCCTTCGCGCACTCACAAAAAGCCCGCCGCCGGGACATTTCCCAACGACAGGCTTTTCTTCTGTTGTAATATTCTATTGGTTCTGTCTCTTAGCAGATACCCTGTGCCAGCATAGCGTCCGCCACTTTCTCAAATCCGGCGATGTTGGCTCCTACCACATAGTTGCCTTCAAATCCGTAACGTTTTGCGGCGTCTGCCATGTTGTGTGTGATGTTGATCATGATGTTCTGCAGTTTCGCGTCTACTTCCTCGAAGCTCCAGCTCAGTCTCTCGCTGTTCTGGCTCATCTCCAGAGCGGAGGTGGCTACGCCGCCGGCGTTGGCTGCTTTTCCGGGAGCGAAGATCACTTTGTTCTCCTGCAGATACTCGGTAGCTTCCAGAGTAGTAGGCATGTTGGCGCCCTCGCAAACGGCGATTACACCGTTGGCAACCAGCTGTTTCGCGTCCTCCAGTCCCAGCTCGTTCTGTGTAGCACAGGGCAGAGCCAGATCCGCTTTTACGCTCCATACACCCTTTCCTTCATGGTACTGGGCGTTGGGACGGGCTGCGGCATACTCGGTCAGTCTCGCGCGTTTTACTTCTTTTACTTCTTTCAGAAGAGCCACATCGATTCCGTCGGGATCATAGATCCAGCCGGTGGAATCGGAGCAGGTGAGGACTTTTACACCCATCTGCTGTGCTTTCTCGGTAGCGTAGATTGCAACGTTTCCTGCGCCGGATACCACTGCGGTCTTTCCGGCAATATCGATACCGTTCAGCTTCAGCAGCTCTTTGGTCAGATACAGCAGACCGTATCCGGTAGCCTCTGTTCTTGCCAGAGATCCGCCGTAGGTCAGTCCCTTACCGGTCAGAACGCCTTCGTGAACGTTTTTCAGTCTCTTGTACTGTCCGAACATGTAACCGATCTCTCTTGCGCCGGTTCCGATATCTCCTGCCGGAACGTCGGTATCAGCACCGATGTGTCTGGACAGCTCAGTCATAAAGCTCTGGCAGAATGCCATCACTTCGCGGTCAGATTTTCCTTTGGGATCGAAATCAGATCCGCCTTTGCCGCCGCCGATGGGCAGTCCTGTCAGGGAGTTTTTGAAAATCTGCTCAAAGCCCAGGAACTTGATGATACCCAGGTTTACGGAAGGATGCAGACGCAGACCTCCTTTGTAGGGTCCGATGGCACTGTTGAACTGTACACGGTATCCTTTGTTTACCTGTACCTGTCCTTTATCATCCACCCAGGGAACGCGGAACATCACAACTCTCTCCGGCTCAACCAGACGCTCCAGGAGAGCTTCTTTTCTGTACTTCTCCTCATTGGCGTCAATCACCGGGCGAAGAGAATCCAGCACCTCTTTCACTGCCTGATGGAACTCCGGCTCGCTGGGGTTCTTGGCAACCACTGACTCGTATACTTCATCAACGTAAGACATGTTTCTTTCCTCCTTAACTTTTGCAGAGGCGGCAGGCAACTGCCATCCTGCGGTTTTGCTGTCTTTCCGGCCGGACAGCCGGAAAGATATCCCCTGCGGGGATTTTCCTAAAACATGAGGGTATTATATCACGGTAAAGTGATAAATACAAGAAAAAATTCACCCCGCAAGCAAGTATTCTATGAGAAAATTTCATTTTGCACAGATTTTACATTCAAAATCCGGAGAATATGAAACTTTCCCGTCACTTCCCGTCATTTTTCCGGACGGTTCCCTTTTTCGTCCGTTTTTTACCTTTTGCGGACGCCGCCGTCTTCCTGCGGACGCTGAATCCGAAAGTCCCCAGCTTCCTGCCCAGTCCGTAATATTCACCATGAGAATAAGCCACAGGAAGCGCTTTGTTCAGATCGAACCGGCCATTTTCATCCATCCATGCTTCATCGGCATGTACTGCCTCCACACGGGCCAGAAACATATGGTGAGATCCCAGTTCCTCCACCTTTGTCACGCGACATTCGATATTCACCGGAGACTGTCCGATCATAGGAGCTCCAACCACAGATGCCTCTTCTTTTTTCAGCCCCAGCTCCCGGAACTTGTCCACATCACGGCCTGATTTTACTCCACAGTAATCCGCAGCCCGGCAAAGTTCCTCTGTGGTAAGGTTAATGACAAACTCCCCGCTTTCCTTCAGCATATGATAGGAATATCTCTCAGGTCTTACGGAAATGGATACCATAGGGGGATTGGTGCAGACCGTTCCCGCCCAGGCCACTGTAATAATATTATCCTTTCCCTCCCCGTCCCTGACGCTGACCATCACCACAGGAAGGGGATAAAGCATGTTTCCCGGCTTCCACTGCTGCTTTGCCATAATTTCCGTTATCCTTTCTCTCTTACTGCTGCTGAAGCGCCGCCATAAACCGGGGAATCAGCTGTTTCTTTCTGGAAACCACTCCCTTAAGCCGGCAGGATCCCTCCTCCACTTCCGTATGGAAAGCCTCCAGTACCAACGCTTCAGCTCCTTCTCCGTAGCAGAGCAGTTCTGTGGACTCCTTTATGATGTTGGTCAGCATGAAAAATACCATCTGTACACCATGCTTCCCACATTCCTTTGCCATATAAGGCAGCAGCCGTTCCTTCACCGACTGCAGTTCTTCTTCTGACATAAAGCTGATCTGTCCCACTCCAAAGACCACCTCATCAGCGATAAATTTCTTATAATCCTGGTAAAAGATTTCCTCCGGCGTCTTGTCCTCCAGATTGCTGCCCGCATGGAACATCTCCGCCGCAAAGGCATGCATATCGATACCGGCGATCTTCGCCAACTCCTGGGCCGCTTCCTTATCCTTCTCCGTGCAGGTGGGCGAACGGAACATCAGCGTATCGGACAAAATGGCCGCGCACAGAAGTCCGGCGATATTCCTGGGAATATCCAGATAATTTTCCCCGTAAATCTGATACATAATAGTGGCGGTGCAGCCCACCGGCTGGTTCCGGAACATCACCGGCTGGAAGGTCTCCAGGGATCCGATCCGGTGATGGTCGATGATCTCCAGAATCTCCGCCTCATCAATGTTATCCACCGCCTGGGATTTTTCATTGTGGTCCACAAGAATCAGTTTTTTCTTCTTGATATTCAGCAGGTTCCGTCTGGAAACTGTGCCGATATATTTTCCTCTCTTATCCACCACCGGGAATGCCCGGTAACGGTTTTTTGTCATCACCTCTTTCACTTTGTCCGTGAAATCGTCACTGCGGAAGGTGATCAGGTTATCTTTCTTCATAAAATATTTTACGGGAATACTCTGATAAATCAGTCTGGCCACCGTAAAGGTATCATAGGGTGTGGTGATGATTACGCACTCCCGCTCCGCTGCCAGACGCTGAATAGTCTGAGACACCTTTGCGCCCAGACAGATAATCAGACAGCTGGCGTTGTTCTCGATGGCACAGAGCTGATCCTCCGCCCGGTTGGCCAGAATCACCATGTCATCCGACTCAATATAACTCTCCATCATATCCGGATGGGCGGAACCTACCAGCACCTTTCCCTTGATAAAATATCCGTGTTCATTTCCCACCAGTACCTGTCCGTCCAGCGTATCCGCGATACTGCGGTACTGGGTTCTGGCCTCTGACAGCAGGGTGCTGTCATATGCATCCATATAGGAGGTGGCGATATCTCCTGTGGTAATGATTCCTTCCAGCATTCCCTCCTTATCTGTAATGGGAAGCGTTACCGCGTTATGCTCTCTCATAAGATTCCAGGCCCGCTTTACGGACATGGACTTTTCCGCTCCAGGCGTCATATGAATGTCCATATCCTTCACCTGTGTTCCCACATCCGGCAGGTAGGCAGGGGCATCCATATGGAAATACTTCAGTACAAACTCCGTCTCCTCATTGATCTGACCCGCTCTTCTGGCCACGAAAGAGCCCTTGCTGGTACGGCTTTTGATATCCGCATAGGCGATGGCGGAGCAAATGGAATCCGTGTCCGGATTTTTATGGCCAATGATAAATGTTTTTTCTTTCTTCACGATTCTCTGCCTCTTATTTCCGGCTGCTGATGCCGTATTTTTTTCATCATAGCACATATATATTTTACGGGTCAATCCCGTAACCGTTCAGCCTTACGGTTTCACCGGCACGAATACATGTACGCAGGAATTTTTTCCTTCCTTTTGCCAGCTGTCGGGTATATAATAGAAAGCGTAAACGTTTTTTAAAGGAGGAGCTGGGCAATGGAAAATGAAATGAATACAACACCGGCCGCGGAAGAAAAGACTTCCATGGCAGACTACGAAGCGGAGCTGGAGGCTTCCCTCAAAAAACTGGAGGAAGGCGATCTGGTGACTGCTACTGTGATCGCTGTGGACGAGGATGAGGTAACCCTTGACCTGAAGTCCTACACCGAAGGTATCATCCGGGCATCCGACTACAGCCGTGAGCCGGGATTTCAGTTAAAAGAAGCAGTCCATGTGGGAGATGAGGTGACTGCCACCGTCATCGGACGGGATTCCCAAAAGGGAAGTATCCTGTTGTCACGGGTGGAAGCTGCTGACGATCTGGCCTGGGAGAAGCTGAATCAGTACATGGAGGACAAGACCGTTCTGGATGTGACGGTAAAGGGCGTGGTGAACGCCGGTGTCATCGCGTATGTGGAGGGCATCCGCGGTTTTATCCCCGCCTCCAAACTGTCTTTCAGCTATGTGGAAGATCTCAACGAATACCTGAACCGGCAGATTCAGGTGCAGGTGATTGATCTGGACAGAGCCAAAGACCGTCTGATCCTGTCTGCCAGAGATATTCTGCGGGAAAAGGCACGGGAAGAGAGAAAGGCCAGAATTTCCAACGTGGAAGTGGGCCTGGTAACTGAGGGAACCGTCGAGAGCATCAAGCCTTACGGCGCGTTTATCGACCTGGGAAACGGGCTGTCCGGCCTGGTACATGTTTCCCAGATCAGTGAAAAGAGAATCAAAGATCCTTCCGTGGTGCTTTCCGTGGGCGATAAGGTAAAAGTAAAAGTCATCGCCATCAAAGAGGGCAAGCTGAGTCTCAGTATGAAGGCTCTGAACGATGTGGCAGTCCAGGAGATCGAAGAGGAGGTTTACGAGCTTCCCAAAGCTGAGGAGGCCACCACCAGTCTCGGTTCTCTGTTCGCCAACATCAAACTGTAAAAGGAATACCCCGGCGGCCAGGCGGTAAAGGCTGACCGCCGTATTTCCGGCAAAGATGCCGGTCCGGTACTTACCATGATGTACCGGGCCGGCTTTTTTTATTCACGACAATGAAAACTATTTCAAAAGAATTTTAAAATTTTGTGAATTCTATTGTAATTTCCAAAGAATCG
>HHCFR02800__coassemble_2262_pt1 | contig 13592 bp, 11 predicted proteins | sample HHCFR02800__metabat2_high_PE_078 | metagenome-assembled genome bin HHCFR02800
CATGCTGACCGGCTGGCAGCAGATCGGAGGCAGCTGGTACTATCTGAGCGGTTCAGGTGCCATGGCGACCGGCTGGCAGCAGATCGGAGGCAGCTGGTACTATCTGAACGGTTCAGGTGCCATGCTGACCGGGTGGCAGTACATCGGAAATACCTGGTATTACCTGGACGGAAGCGGGCGCATGCTGACCGGCTGGCAGCAAATCGGAGGCAGCTGGTATTATCTGGACGGTAGTGGTCATATGCTTACCGGCTGGATAAAACTTGACAATACGTGGTATTACCTATATAGTAATGGAGCGATGGCTTCCGGGTGCTACGTGGGCAGTTATTATGTGAATGACAGCGGCGCCTGGGTGGCGTAGGAGCATGTACCGGACATACAAGGGAAAGCACGCTGTGCGAACGTTCCCTTGTCATAAACATTGGAAAGCACGCCGCGCGGACTTCCCAATGTCATGAATCAGAAACAGGAGAATAATAGATGAAAAAGACCAGACACATAATCCGCAGGGTGCTTCCCGGCAGCATTGCGCAGGAGCTGGAGCTTGCGCCCGGGGATGAACTGGTATCTGTAAACGGACAGGAAATCGAAGATATTTTTGATTACCAGTATCTGACCAATGAAGAATACCTGGAAATCCTGATCCGGAAGCCTGACGGCGAGGAATGGGAACTGGAAATTGAGAAAGAGTACGAGGAGGATCTGGGAGCAGAGTTCGAAAACGGTCTGATGGACGCGTACCGGACCTGCAGCAACCGCTGTATTTTCTGCTTTATCGACCAGATGCCGCCCGGTATGAGGGAAACGCTGTACTTCAAGGATGATGATTCCAGACTGTCCTTCCTTCAGGGAAATTATGTGACGCTGACCAATATGACGGACCACGATATCGACCGGATTATCCGGTATCATCTGGCGCCCATCAACATTTCTTTTCACACGACGGATCCCGCCCTCCGGTGCAGGATGCTGAACAACCGGTTCGCGGGAGAAATTTTCCCCAAAGTGCAGCGGCTGTATGAGGCGGGCATTGAGATGAACGGGCAGATCGTTCTGTGCAAGGGCATCAATGACGGGGAACATCTGGAGCGGACCATCCGGGAACTTTCCGGCTACCTTCCGCATCTGAGAAGTGTTTCCGTGGTTCCGGTGGGCCTTACCAGGTTCCGGGAGGGCCTGTATCCGCTGGAGCCTTTCCGGAAGGAGGACGCGCTGCAGGTGCTGGAGCAGATTCACCGGTGGCAGAGAATCCTGTATGAAAAATGGGGTACTCACTTCATCCATTGCAGCGATGAATGGTACATTCTGGCAGGCCTGCCCCTTCCGGAGGCGGAGCAGTATGACGGCTATCCGCAGCTGGAAAACGGCGTTGGGATGCTGCGGCTGCTGGAAGAAGAGGTGGATGAGGCCCTTGCCGCCGAAACGGGTTCCGATACCATCCGCCGCCTTTCCGTGGCCACAGGACTTCTGGCAGAGCCCTTTATCCGCGGCCACATGAAAAAAATTCAGGAAAAATATCCGGGTATCCGGGCGGAGGTATACGGGATCGTCAACGACTTTTTCGGAGAGGAGATTACGGTTTCCGGTCTTCTGACCGGCCAGGATCTGGCGCGTCAGCTTAAAGGAAAAAATCTGGGAGAACGCCTGCTGATTCCCTGCAATATGCTCAGGGACGGGGAGAACGTTTTCCTGGACGATATGACGGTGGAGGAACTGGAAGAGGCACTGCGGGTGCCGGTATCTGTGGTGGATACCAGCGGAGCGGCGCTGGTGGCCGCCGTGACACAGGAGAAAACAGAAACAACTCATAAAAGGAGACAGATATATGAGCAAGCCGATAGTAGCTATTGTGGGACGCCCCAACGTGGGTAAGTCCACGCTGTTTAACGCCCTGGCGGGGGAGAATATTTCCATTGTCAAGGACACGCCGGGAGTGACCAGAGACCGGATTTACGCGGACGCCAGCTGGCTGAATTATAATTTTACCCTGATTGACACGGGAGGAATTGAGCCGGACAGCAGAGACGTGATCCTGTCTCAGATGCGGGATCAGGCGCAGATCGCCATCGATACCGCCGATGTGATTATTTTTCTGACGGACGTGCGCCAGGGACTGGTGGATTCCGATTCCAAAGTGGCGGATATGCTGCGCAGGAGCGGCAAACCGGTGGTTCTGGTGGTCAACAAGGTGGACAGCTTTGAAAAATACATGCCGGACGTCTATGAATTTTACAACCTGGGAATCGGAGATCCCATACCCATTTCTTCTTCTGCGAAGCTGGGACTGGGCGATATGCTGGACGAGGTGGTGAAATACTTCCGGGTGGATGAGCTGGACGAGGAGGAGGATGAGATTCCCAAAATCGCCATTGTGGGAAAACCCAATGTGGGAAAATCCTCCATCATCAACCGGCTTCTGGGCCAGAACCGGGTGATTGTGTCCGATGTGGCCGGAACTACCAGAGATGCCATCGATACCAATGTGATGTGGAACGGGCGGGAGTATACCTTTATTGACACCGCCGGACTGCGCCGGAAAAACAAAATCAAAGAGGAGCTGGAGCGGTACAGCATCATCCGTACCGTCAGCGCGGTGGAGCGGGCCGATGTGGTCATTGTGGTCATCGATGCGGTGGAGGGCATCACCGAGCAGGATGCCAAGATCGCCGGAATTGCCCACGAGAGAGGAAAGGGAATCATCATCGCGGTCAACAAATGGGACGCGGTGGAGAAAACCGACAAAACCATCTACAAATACACGGGAAAGGTCCGGGAGATTCTGTCCTATATGCCCTATGCTGAAATTCTGTTTATTTCAGCCATGACAGGACAGCGGCTGCCGAAGCTGTTTGAGACCATCGATATGGTTCTGGAAAATCAGACGCTGCGGGTACAGACCGGTGTGCTCAACGAAATCATGACGGAAGCTGTGGCTATGCAGCAGCCCCCATCCGATAAAGGAAAACGGCTGAAGCTGTTTTATATGACGCAGGTGGCGGTGAAGCCCCCCACCTTTGTGATCTTTGTCAATGACCGGGAACTGATGCATTTCTCCTACACCAGATACCTGGAAAATCAGATCCGGAACGCCTTCGGCTTCCGGGGGACCTCGCTGAAGTTTATTATCAGGGAGCGGGGCGGCGAAAAGTAATCTGCAGGGGAAGATAAGGAGTGGTAAACCATGGTGGAACGTTTGATTTGTCTGTTGATCGGGTATGTCTGCGGTCTGTTTCAGACATCCTATATTTATGGAAGGGCGCATGGGATCGATATCCGCAATTACGGAAGCGGAAACGCGGGAACCACCAACGCGCTGCGTACGCTGGGGGCAAAGGCCGGCGCCATCACATTTCTCGGCGACTGTTTCAAGTGTGTGATCGCGGTGCTGATTGTCCGGGTGATTTTCGGCAACAGCCATCAGGATATTATCCGTCTGCTGGGGCTGTACGCAGCGGCGGGGACGATTCTGGGTCATAATTTTCCCTTCTATCTGAAGTTTCGTGGTGGAAAGGGAATCGCGGCCACTGCGGGACTGCTGATTTCCTTTGACTGGAGAATTTCGCTGGCAGCGCTTATCGTTTTTCTGATCGTATTTCTTACGACTCATTATGTGTCGCTGGGATCCCTTCTGGTGTATGTGGTGTTTCTGGCAGGCCTGGCCTGTCTGGGTCAGATGGGAGCTTTCGGTATGGAGGCTTCCGCTCTGCACGAGATGTATATTCTGGCTTTCCTTCTGGCAGTGCTGGCTTTCTATAAGCACAGGGCCAACATCGGGCGGCTGCTGCACGGAAATGAAAATAAAACTTATCTGAAAAAGAAAAAATAACGGAGGTGTCTCATGAAAAAAATCGGAGTGATTGGAGCGGGGAGCTGGGGAACGGCGCTTTCCTGCCTGCTGTATCAGAATGGCCATCAGGTGACCATGTGGTCCATTGTGGAAGAGGAAGTGATCATGCTTCGCGAAAAGCGGGAACATGAGACGAAGCTGCCGGGGGTCCGGCTGGCGGAGGACATTGAGATTACCGGCGACCTGGAAGCTGCCATGAAGGACAAGGATGTGCTGGTGCTGGCGGTTCCTTCCCCATTTACCCGCAGCACTTCGCATATGATGGCTCCTCTGACACGGAACGGGCAGATTATCGTCAATGTGGCGAAGGGCGTGGAAGAACATACGCTGATGACCCTCAGCCAGATTATTGAGCAGGAGATTCCCCAGTCCCGGGTGGCTGTGCTTTCCGGTCCCAGCCACGCGGAGGAAGTGGGCAGAGGCCTTCCCACCACCTGCGTAGTGGGAGCGCCTGACAGAGAGCTGGCCTGTGAACTGCAGGAGATATTTATGAGCCCTGTGTTCCGGGTATATACCAGTCCGGATGTGCTGGGAATTGAGCTGGGAGCTGCGCTGAAAAACGTGATTGCTCTGGCGGCGGGTGTGGCTGACGGTCTGGGTTATGGGGACAACACCAAAGCCGCGCTGATTACCCGTGGCATAGCGGAAATTTCCCGGCTGGGGATCGCCATGGGCGCCCGGGCGGAAACCTTTTTCGGCTTGTCCGGAATCGGAGACCTGATCGTCACCTGTGCCAGCGTACACAGCCGCAACAGGAAAGCAGGATATCTGATGGGAAAAGGATATTCCATGCAGGAAGCCATGGATGAGGTGAAAATGGTAGTGGAGGGTGTTTATTCCGCGAAAGCGGCGCTGGCTCTTTCTGAAAAATATCAGGTGGATATGCCTATTATTGTGGAAGTCAATAAAGTACTTTTTGAAAACAAATCCCCCAGAGACGCGGTGAATGAGCTGATGCAGCGGGTGGGGAAGGACGAGCTGGAATACGATCCCTGGAAAAAGAGGGAGACTGAAACCGGAAAACAGCGGCAGGGATAAGACGGAAAAAGGGTATCCGAAGAGGTGTTTACAACCAACCCGGATACCCTTTTTATGTATCTGATCTGTTCCTTTTGCCGCGCCGGACGCGGTGCCTGTGTTCCGGAGAACCGTCAGCGCATGTCCTCCGGAATGCTGGCACTGCGGAACTTTTCGTCCAGGGCGTCAATGGCCTGACACTCCAGATCCGTCAGTTCAAAATCAAAAATGTCCGCGTTGGACCTGATATGCTCCGGCTGGGAAGATTTCGGAATAACGGAAATGTTTTTCTGAATCATCCAGCGCAGTCCCACCTGGGCCGGTGTTTTTCCGTATTTCTGGCCGATCTGTATCAGAACATCCCGGGAAAAGTATGCGCCCCGGGCCAGCGGCGCATAGGCCTGTACGGCGATGCCACGTTCCTGGCAGTAGGCGCGGAGTTCGGACTGATTCCAGAGCGGATGATATTCAATCTGATTCACTGCGGGAACAATGCCGGAGCTTTCAAACAGCGCCTCCAGCTGTGGGATGTCAAAGTTGCTGACGCCGATAGCCCGTGCCCGTCCGTCGGCATAAATTTTTTCCAGATCTTTCCAGGTATCCAGATAGCATCCGGGAACCGGCCAGTGGATCAGATAGAGATCCACATAATCCATCTGCAGCCGTTCCAGACTGCGGGAAAAAGCACTTTCCACGCTGCCCAGCCGCTGTGCCGTATTCCATACCTTCGTGGTGATGAACAAATCCTCTCTGGGTATGGAAGCGGCCTTCACGGCTCTCCCCACGCCGTCCTCGTTTTTGTAGACGGATGCAGTGTCAATCAGGCGGTATCCGGCTTCCATGGCGTAGAAAATGGCGGATTCCACCTCTCCGGGTGCCACGGACTTGTATACGCCCAGTCCCAGAAGCGGCATCTTATCATTGGTGTTCAGAGTCAGTGCGGGTATTGCCTGCATAATGAAAAACCTCCTTGCGTACAGTAAAACCCTGTATAAAACCTTTCAAAGTATAGCATAAAGATGTGAAGTAAAAAGGTAAAAAATATTACGATTGTATAACAAAACGAAACACTGTCAAAAAAATAACAGGTGGGAGGGCAAGGGGGAAGAAGAAGGACAATTCATAGGCAAATTATACAGAATTTCTCTGTGTATGGAAAAAAATACAGGATAGTTCTACGGTAAATTCCAGGAACTCTATTGAATCTAAAAGTAAAATAGAGTATAATAAACCATAATTGACAAAAGATTATCATATCCGTATTACGGACTGATAATCTTTCCGTCAGAAAGGAGTATTGACATGCATTTAATAAAAGATGAAAATGGGAATGTGATGCCTCACAGCCATGAGCAGAGCCATGAACACACCCATGATCACGGGCATGACCACGGACATGACCACGGTCACGATCACAGTCATGCATGCGGCCACAGCCACAGCTGTAATTCCGGCTGCCAGGATTCAGGAGAATGCAGAAATGAAACCGTGGCGCTTCTGACCTATATGCTGGACCACAACCAGCACCATGCGGCGGAACTGGACCAGATGGCAGAGAATCTGCAGAAACTGGGCATGGATACGGCCGCGAAGCAGATCAAAGAAGCAGTTTCGGATTTTCAGAAAGGAAATCTGCGGCTGAGCCTGGCGCTCACAACCGTGAAAGAGCAGTTAAAGGAGGCGTAAAAATATGTGTCTTGCTACCGTATACAAAGAGAGTGATGATACCGTCATCTGCCGGAATGTCAGCAAGATTCTGGTGGAGGGGGACAAGCTGATCATCCGCGACATCATGGGAGATGAAAAAACGGTGGAAGGAAAGATCCTGATGGTGGATCTGGCCAACAGCATTGTCAAGCTTCAGTGTGACTGATGCCGGTTGCGCAGGCCGGCAGACGGCCGGTGGACAGAACCCTGAAGAGTGTCTGCCGTCTGTCGGAGTACGGCCCTGAAAACAGGCTGGGAATGTCCGGCTTTTCCCGGAGCCGGAGATCACAGAAAAATGAGTGGAATTCATCCCGAATCCACCCCTTTGTCCGCACAGATGTGCGGGCTCTTTTGCCGGGATTCCCCGGCTGCCCGAAAGGGTTTACCTTACATATCAGAGGAGGTTTATAATGAGTGAATTCAAGATGACGACTTTGGAAGAAATGGAGGCTGCAACCGCCCGTCTTCTGGAAACAGGTGAGAAAGTTGGAGCTGACGCCTGGCAGCTTCGTGTGAAAAGACAGACACCGCACTGTAAGTTCGGTGAGCAGGGAATCTGCTGCCGGATCTGTTCCATGGGTCCCTGCCGTATCACTCCTAAGGCTCCGAGAGGAATCTGCGGATGTGACGCTCACGGTATTGTGGGACGTAACTATCTGAAGTTCACTGCCGGCGGAGCTGCTACACATTCCGATCATGGCCGTGAAATCTGCCATACCCTCTATGTATCTTCCGCAGACGGATGCTACAAGGTGAAAGATCCCGAGAAGCTGATCCGCATCGCGAAAGAGTGGGATATCGAGACAGAGGGAAAAGATATCTATGATCTGGCTCATGAAGTGGCTGAGACCGGTCTTATGGAGTATGGAAAACCCTTCGGAACCCAGAGATTCTTAAAGAGAGCTCCGGAATCCCAGCAGAAGCTGTGGGAGGAGAATGAACTGGCGCCTCACGCCATTGACCGTGAGATTTCCCGTTCCTTACATATGACTCATATGGGATGTTCTTCCCTGCCGGAGGCTCTGGTAAAACAGTCTCTGCGTGCCGGACTGTCTGACGGTTGGGGCGGTTCCATGATGGGAACCGAGTTCTCCGATGTGCTGTTCGGAACTCCGAAGCCGGTGGACACCGAAGCGAACCTGGGCGTTATGGTTGCGGAGAATGTCAACATTGTGGTACACGGACATGATCCGAGTCTTTCCGAGATGATCTGCGAGTACGCCGATGATCCGGAGATGATCGCTTACGCGAAAGAGATGGGTGCAAAGGGCATCACCGTATCCGGTGTGTGCTGTACCTCCAATGAGGTTGCCATGCGCCGCGGAATTCCCATGGCAGGAAACTTCCTGCAGCAGGAGAATGTGGTGCTGACAGGCGCCTGCGAGGCCATTGTGGTGGATGTACAGTGTATCTTCCCGGCACTTGGCCCCTTAAGCAAATGCTTCCATACCAAATTCGTTACAACTTCTCCCATTGCGCAGATGCCGGATTCTGAGTTCGTAAGATTCAGCGCCGAGACTGCCGCGGAGAATGCAAAGTCTATCGTAAAGATGGCTATTGAGAACTTTAAAAACAGAAAACCGGAGCTGGTTCATATCCCGGATATGAAGCAGAAAGCTACGGTTGGATATTCCGTTGAAGCAATCGTAAAGGTACTGGACGGCGTAACCAACTCTCAGGTTGACGAGACCGGAACCACAAAGCCGCTGCTGGAGTGCATTACTTCCGGTGTTATCCGCGGCGCTGTGGCTATGGTAGGCTGCAACAACCCGAAGATCCGTCCGGACTACGCACACATTGAGCTGATGAAGAAATGTATCGCCAATGATATTATTATCATCGCTTCCGGATGTTCTGCACAGGCTGCAGCGAAGGCGGGCCTGATGGACAAAGCTGCAAAAGAGATCTGCGGCGCCGGACTGAAACGTGTCTGCGAGCTGGCTGACATTCCGCCGGTACTTCACATGGGATCCTGTGTGGATATCAGCCGTATGCTGGTTCTGGCAGCCACACTGGCAAAAGATGCCGGACTGCACATTTCTCAGCTGCCTGTTGTGGGATGCGCTCCGGAGTGGATGTCTGAGAAAGCCGTATCCATTGGTAACTATGTAATTGGATCCGGTATCGATACCTTCCTGGGCGTGGATCCGTATGTGGCTGGTTCCGATCAGATGGCACAGCTTCTGACTGAAGGAACGAGACAGTGGTGCGAGGCTGCATTTACCGTTGAGACGGATATCGAAAAATTAGTAGACCTGATGATTGCAAGAATCGAGGAGAAGAGAGCAGCTCTGGGAATCTGATGATCCCGGAGTTGACTGCCGGTTCTCGCTGATCTGCAGGTCAGAAGACTGAAGGTGGATGAAGAAAGATGAAAATTGCGGTTACAGGAAAAGGCGGTGTGGGTAAAACCACATTTGCCGCGACCCTGGCCCGGCTTTACGCGGAGGAGGGACGCCATGTACTGGCGGCGGACGTGGACCCGGATGCGAATCTGGGTCTGGCGCTGGGCTTCTCCGAGGAAGAGCTGGATAGTATTGTTCCCATCAGCAAGATGCGAAAGCTGGTGGAAGAGCGTACAGGCGCAAGCCCGGACAACAAATTTTACCGGATCAACCCCAAGGTGGATGACATTCCGGACGCATACGGGAAGGTGTGCAACGGTGTCAAACTTCTGGTGCTGGGAACGGTGGAAACGGGAGGCGCCGGCTGTGTGTGTCCGGAGCATGTAATGCTGAAACGGATTATCAACAACCTGGTGCTTCACAGAGGCGATGTGGTTGTGCTGGATATGGAGGCAGGCCTGGAACATCTGGGCCGGGGAACCACGGAAGGCATGGATCAGTTTATCGTGGTGATTGAACCCGGTTCCCGCAGCGTACAGACCTACAAGAACGTTAAGCGTCTGGCGGAGGATCTGGGAGTGAAACAGGTTCATGTGGTGGCCAATAAGGTACGGGACGAGAAGGATGAGGAATTCATCCGGAATCATATTCCGGCAGAGGATCTGCTGGGCTTCGTCCACTATAACACCGAGATCATGGATGCGGACCGTCAGGGGTGTTCCCCTTACGATTACAGCAGATCTGCAGTAGAGGAGATCCGCAGTATAAAAAAAATCATTGATAAATTCGATGATTGCAACGAATAGGAGGAGAAAACATTGACATTATTTGAGAGAGTATTCAATGGAAACGACGCTGTTTATGGCCTTACTGAGCAGGCCATCGACGGAGCAATCGCTCAGTATGGAGAGGAGAAGGCGGTCAGCTTTCCTGATACCGCATACAGCCTTCCCTGCTACTATTCTGTAACCGGCGTTAAGGTTACTAACCTGAAAGAACTGAAAGAAGCTCTGGGCGTTGTGAAAACCCTGATGACCAGAGAACCCCGCTTAAACGACGCGTTTATGTCCGGTGTTGCCACTGCTCTGTGCGCGGAGTTCATTGAGGTTCTGAAATATATCGACGGCGCGGCTCCCTATCAGCAGCCGCTGTACGGCCATCTGCCGGACGCTGTAATCCGTGAGCTGGGTGTGCCGCTGGTAACCGGAGACATCCCGGGCGTAGCTGTTATCCTGGGTTCCGCTCCCACCGTACAGGAAGGCGTGGATCTGGTAAAATCCTATCAGGCACAGGGTATCCTGGTAACTCTGGTAGGCGGTATCTGCGATCAGGTGGCTGAGGCCGGCATGAACACCGGAGCCAATGTGCGTGTAATCCCCCTGGGCAAGGATGTAACCTCTGTAATCCATGTGGTATCCGTAGCTCTGAGAGCTGCTCTGATTTTCGGAAATATCACACCTGGCGATTCCAAAGCTCTGATGGAGTACACCATGCAGCGTGTACCGGCATTCGTCAATGCCTTCGCGCCGCTGGATGATGTGATCGTTGCCTGCGGAGCCGGCGCTATCGCTCTGGGCTTCCCGGTAATCACCAACGAGACCGAGAATATCTTCCGCGTACCCAAGAGCCTGATTGTACAGGAGGATGTAAGCAAGTTCAACGCTACTTCCCTGGAGGCACGCGACATTAAGATCAAAATTACCAAGATCGATATCCCGGTGGCATTTGCTTCCGCTTTTGAAGGTGAGATTATCCGCCGTGGTGACATGCAGGTAGAGTTCGACGGATCCCGTGTGGACTGCGCCGAGCTGGTACAGACCAAAGACGCTTCCGAGGTAGAGGATCACAAGATCACCATCGTGGGACCGGATGTGGACGAGATGGAGCTGGGAAGCAAGAACAGCATCGCATATGTGGTTGATGTTGCCGGAAAATCCATGCAGTCCGATTTCGAGCCGGTTATCGAGCGTAAGTTCCATAACTACATCAACTGCATCGAGGGTGTATACCATACCGGCCAGAGAGATATGCAGAGAATCCGTATCAGTAAAAATGCCTTTGCTGCAGGTTTCCGGCTGAAACACATCGGCGAGGTGCTGTACGCTTCCGTTAAGAATGAGTTTGAAGCTGTTGTTGACAAATGTCAGGTAACCATTTACACAGATCCCGCAGAGTGTACAAGAGTTCGTCATGAGGTGGCTATCCCCACATTTGAGAAACGTGATGACCGTCTGAACAATCTGACAGATGAGTCTGTGGATGTATACTACAGCTGTATCCTGTGCCAGGCTTTCTCCCCGTCCCATGTATGTGTGGTAACTCCGGAGAGACTGGGACTGTGCGGAGCCGTTTCATGGCTGGATGCAAAGGCTACCAACGAGCTGGATCCCAACGGACCCTGCCAGGTGATCACCAAAGAGCGTCCCATCGACGAGAGAATCGGAGAGTATGAGGATGTCAATGAGGCAGTGAAGAAGTTCTCCCAGGGTGCCCTGGAGGATGTATCCCTGTACTCCATCATGGAGAAACCCATGACTTCCTGCGGATGTTTTGAGTGTATCTGCGGAATCGAGCCCTTCTCCAATGGTGTCTGCATCGCAAACCGTGAATATGCCGGTATGACTCCTCTGGGAATGACCTTCCCCGAGCTGGCTTCCATGACAGGCGGCGGAGTTCAGACTCCCGGATTCATGGGCCATGGAAAACATTTCATCGGCTCCAAGAAGTTCATGAAAGCAGAGGGCGGTGTTGCCAGAATCGTATGGATGCCCAAAGAGCTGAAAGAAACGGTTGCCGAGAGACTGAATCAGACAGCGAAAGAACTGTACGGAATTGACAATTTCACCGATATGATCGGTGATGAGACCATCGCGACGGATCCGGAGACTCTGGTAGAGTTCCTGACCGAGAAAGGCCATCCGGCCCTGGGAATGGATCCGATGATGTAATGATGAATGACCGGTTCGGAGACGGGAAGGGGCCGCAGGGCTTCTTCCCTCCCCTCCGTATCGGATGTTCATACCTTATCGGACAGAAGTCCGGCGGCCTTGCGCCCGGTTACGGATGATGCCCGTGAGGTTATACATAAACTTTAGCTCATAAAAATGAAGCCCTGCGTCAGAAATTCGGGCTCCATGAAAAAATTCAAAGGAGGCTAATGAGAATGCCGTTTAATCGCAAACCCCAGAAGTTTAATGCATCCATCAAAGAAGTAACCATCGGATGCGGTGAAAAAGCAGTCACATTAGGAGGCGAAAGTGTATTTCCCTTCTACACCTTTGACGGTGACATGAAGAATGCGCCCAAGGTAGGAGTGGAAATCTCCGATATGGGAATTCCGGAGGTTGCCGGAATCAAAGCATACTACGAAGGCTGCACAACGATGGCTGAGATCGCTAAAAAGGCAGCTGCCATGGAAGGCGCTGATTTCGTATGCCTGCGTCTGGAAGGCGGAGATCCCAACGGGGCAAACAAATCCACCGATGAGCTGGTAGCTATTGTAAAAGAAGTGGCAGATGCCATCGATGTACCGCTGGCTGTTGAAGGTTCCAAAAATGTTGAGAAAGATGCTGAGCTGCTGCCGAAGGTAGCAGAGGCTCTGCAGGGTAAAAACGCGCTGATCCTTTCCGCCAGAGAAGAGGATTACAAGGCAGTGGGCGCGGCAGCCGGTCTTGCTTACGATCAGAAGGTAGGCGCTGAGTCCGCCGTTGATATTAACCTGGCAAAACAGCTGAACGTTGTGGTTACACAGCTGGGTGTTAAGCCGGAGAGCATCGTTATGAACGTTGGTACCGCAGCAGCCGGATACGGATATGAGTATGTGGTTTCCACCATGGATCGTATCAAAGCGGCAGCTCTGTCCCAGGGCGATGCAATGCTTCAGATGCCTATCGTTACACCGGTGTCTTCCGAGACCTGGAACGTGAAAGAGGCAATGGCTTCCGAGGCAGATATGCCGGAGTGGGGACCTGTGGAAGAGCGCGGAATCTCCATGGAAATCATGACTGCTGCAGCAGACCTGGCTTCCGGATCTGATGCCGTAATTGTAATGCATCCTCAGACTGTAGCAACGATTTCTAAAATGATCAAGGATTTAATGTAAGATAATCGAGAGAACAGGAGGATAAAAGATTATGGCATTAACAGGTATTCAGATTTTTAAAATGTTACCGAAGAAAAACTGTAAAGAATGCGGATGCCCCACTTGTATGGCATTCTCCATGAAGGTGGCACAGGGCGCCATGAAGATCGAGCAGTGTCCGTATGTTTCCGAGGAAGCAAAGGCTGAGCTGTCTGAGGCAACCGCGCCGCCGATGAAGACCATCAAGGTTGGATGCGGAGAAGGCGAATATACACTGGGCGGCGAGACCGTTCTGTTCAGACATGAGAAAACCTTCGTGAACAAAACCAGATATGCGGTTGCTCTGTGCAGCTGCATGGACGACGCAGAGATCGACGCGAAAATCGCTGCTATCCCGGCAGTGGATTATGAGCGTATCGGCGAGAGAATGTCCGTTGAGATGGTTTACGTGAATTATGACGCTGCATCCGGCGCAGACAAATATCTGGAACTGGTGAAGAAAGCGGCAGCAACCGGAAAAACTCTGGTTCTGGGCTGCGATGATGTGGAAGTTGCGAAAGCAGCTCTGGAAATCTGCAAAGACGGAAAACCG
>HHCFR02800__coassemble_2275_pt1 | contig 13531 bp, 13 predicted proteins | sample HHCFR02800__metabat2_high_PE_078 | metagenome-assembled genome bin HHCFR02800
GGTGGCAGGCCATGTGCATCTGAACGCCGCTTATTTTTCATCCATGTTCAAACAGTCCACGGGATCTTCCTTCAAGGAATATCTCAACATGGTCCGGGTGGAGGAGAGCAAACGGCTTCTGGCCAATACGGATTATACCATCGTGGATATCGCCATCGCCGCCGGGTTTGAGGACCAGAGTTATTTTTCCCGGGTTTTTAAAAAGTATACGGGCCTTACCCCCCGCCAGTACCGGCAGTAGCCGGGGACGCGTCCGGCGAAGGGGGTTCTGGCATGAAAAAAGGACTGCCGGCGGCAGTCCTTTTTTCGCCCTTTTCACAGGAAATTGCTTTCCTTTGATAAAATAACGCTGAATTCAGGCTTCTTTATAGAATTCTTCCACGGTCTCAAAGAAGGCGTCCATATTTTCAAATGGCGTCTGAGGCGGCACATCGCATCCGGAGGCGATGACAAAATTGGGGTATTTGGAGCATCTTTCCAGCAGCGCTCTGGTTTCTTCGCGGACCATATCCGGTGTGCCGTTGCGGAGCGTTCCGGCAGGGTCGATATTTCCGATAACCAGCCGGTCGGCGGGCAGAGCCTGCAGGGCCTTTTCGATGTCGATGGCGTTGCCGAAGCTGTAGGAGGAAGCGTTTACCTGGCAGATCTGGGGCAGCAGGGGCTCCACATTTCCGCAGTTGTGATACATTACCAGGAAATTATCGTCCTCCACCGCGTCCCGGATTTTCTGTACATAGGGGGTGGAGAATTCCTCAATCAGGGAGGGGGAGAGCAGGCCTGCCGCCGGCTCAGCCATCAGAACGCCGTTGGCTCCCGCCTCTTTGAAGGCCTTGGCGTATTCCACAAGGAAATCCGTCACTTTCTCCAGTACAGTCTGTACCATATCCGGCTCTTCGTAGCAGAGAATCATGATCTCCGTCATATCCAGAAGCCGTCCCGCAAGGGAGTAGGGGCCAATGATACCGGCCAGCACCGGGCGGTCGGTGATCCGCTGGGCGGCTTCCCGGATTCCTTTCACACATTCTCCGGTCCGTCCGGCTCCAACCTGGGGAACTTCCAGGGCATCCGCCTGCTCCTCGGTTTCGATCAGGGCGCCGTGCATGGTGGGAACCTCATCCTCACTGTACATAACCTTGGCTCCGAAGGCCTCCGCTTCCACAGAAAGATCCATGAGACTCAACGCAATTCCCATCTGCGGATATTTTTCCGCAATCTTCTCCATACAGAGTGCCTGCAGATGGCCGTCTTTCACCAGCTCTTCCACGGTAACTCCGATCAGTCTTCCTCCCGGAAAGGAAAAAACAGGCATTGCTTTTTTTGCGTGGGCGGCAATCAGATCTTCTTTCCACTGTTTCATATTTCTTTTCATGTAAGTATCCTCCTGTTCGATAAAGATCAGCTCTTTTCGTCTGGGACTATTATGAAACAAAGGGACGGCAGCATGATTGGATTTTTTTTTGAAATCTTGTAAATTTCTTGGATCATGGAGGGCCCAAAGCAGGTGTTGGCCGGTCAGGGCTGCCTCTCCCTGTGCTGGAACTGGCCGGGGGAGCAGCCGAACTGCCGGCGGAAATATCTGGTGAAATGCTGGATGGAGGGGAAGCCGCACAGCCGGGCCACCTGCTGTACCTGAAGGGCGCGGTTGGTGAGCAGGATGCGCGCCTTGTCCATGCGGGCGGCCATCAGCTCCGCCTTGGGGGTGGTGTGGAAGAACAGCCGGTAGTAGCGGTAGAACTGGCTTTTACCCATGCTGCACCGGGCCAGCAGCCGGTCGATGGACCAGTCCTCCTGGCAGGACTCCAGCATTTCCAGGCGGAGCGCCTGAAAGGTCTGAAGGAGAGTGGCGTCCTGGGGGGAACAGGGCGCCGGATGGTTCAGGGAACGGGAGATCAGCAGAATCAGAGATTCCGTCAGAAGCCGGATCTGCTCCTGGTAATAGGGCGCTTTTTCCAGGTATTCCCGCTGGATTTCCTTCAGAAGATCGTCGATGGCGGAGACGTCGGCGGGATAGAAGGGGCAGTTTTCGGGAATCGGATATTTTTTCTCCAGCGCAAGATCCGTGGAAAAGTGCATATAGCTGTTCCGGAATTTCCGGACGGCCTGGTAATCCTGGCAGACGCCCGGTGTGTACAGGATGCAGGCGTTTTCTCTGAGAATGGTGATCTTTCCGTCCATCCGGAATTTCATGGGGGTCTTCAGCAGGAGAAAAAGATAATCCCCGCTGCCCTGGGGACGGTAGATCCGGTCGCAGTCAGAATTAGTACGGTTATATTCGCAGTAATGAATTTCAAACATAAAACAGCTTCCTTTCGCGGGTGGTAAAGAGGATATAGGTGAAATATCAGGCAGAGGGGCCGGATAGGGTGAAGGTAGCAAAAACCGGAGAAAAAGTCAAGTATTTCGGAGAAAAAGGAATGGAAGGGCAGGGGAGGGAAAGGTACAATGGTAAAAAAGTCAAATACTCCGCAGCAAGCTACGGGGCATTTGAGCCTCGCGGCAGTCGCCAAATGGACATGCAAGCATGTCCGCTTGGCTCGTTGCCCGCAGGAATAAATGTATGCAGGATGGACGCGGCGCCGGGAAACGGAGAGCTGCGGGAAGGAGGCAGAAGAAAGATGAAAAAAGCACAGGTGATTGTGGATCAGCATTTTCTGGTGGGGGACGTGGACAAACGGATTTTTGGTTCCTTTATCGAGCATCTGGGAAGAGCGGTCTATGAGGGAATTTATCAGCCGGGCAGCAAATTTGCCGATGAGGAGGGGCTGCGCCGGGATGTGCTGGAGCTGGTGCGGCAGCTTCAGGTGCCGGTGGTCCGGTATCCGGGAGGGAATTTTGTTTCCGGTTATCACTGGGAGGATGGCGTGGGGCCGAAGAATCAGCGTCCCGCCCGGGTGGATCCGGCCTGGCAGGTGATCGAGACCAATGAATTCGGCCTCAACGAGTTTGCTTCCTGGGCCAGGAAGGCGCAGGCAGAGGTGATGATGGCGGTGAACCTGGGAACCAGAGGCCCGGAGGACGCGAAGAATATTCTGGAATACTGTAATTTCCGGGAAGGCACCTATTACAGTGACCTGCGCAGGAAACATGGTTACGAGGAGCCTCACAATATTAAACTGTGGTGCATGGGGAATGAGATGGACGGTCCCTGGCAGATGGGGCACAAGACGGCGGAGGAATACGGCCGGGCAGCCCAGGAGACGGGGCGGCTGATGAAAATGATGGATCCCTCTATTGAGACGGTGGCCTGCGGAAGCTCCAACCTGGAAATGCCCACCTTCGGAAGCTGGGAGGAGACGGTGCTGGAGATCTGCTACGATCAGGTGGATTATCTGTCGCTGCACCAGTATTATGGAAACCGGGAGGATGATACGCCGGATTTCCTTGCCAGCAGCGTGGGGATGGACCGGTTTATTTCTTCCGTGGTGTCCATCTGCGACTGTGTGAAGGCGAAACAGAGAAAGAAAAAGCAGATTAATCTTTCCTTTGACGAGTGGAATGTGTGGTACCATTCCAATGAAGCGGACGAGAAGCTGCCCAAATGGGTGAAGGCGCCGCACCAGCTGGAGGATATCTACAATTTTGAGGATGCGCTGCTGGTGGGAAGTATGCTGATTACCCTGCTGCGTCACGCGGACCGGGTGAAGATCGCCTGCCTGGCCCAGCTGGTCAACGTGATCGCTCCCATCATGACGTCAGATACAGGCGCCTGGAGACAGACGATCTTCTATCCTTTCCTCTACACCAGCCGGTACGGCAGAGGAACGGTGCTGAATACGGTGGTGAAGGCGCCGGTGTATGAGAGCAGGACTTACGGGGAAGCTTCCTATCTGGACGCGGTGCTGGTGTGGAACCAGGGGCAGGAGGAGCTGACCATGTTTGCGGTTAATAAGGACCTGGAAGAGGATATGGAGGTTTCCTGCGATCTGAGACAGTTCGCGGACTACCGGATTGTGGAGCATCAGGTGCTTACGCATACGGATCTGAAGGCGGTGAATACAGAGGAAAATCCCGATGAAGTGACAGTGAAGCCGGGAAGCGGCGCACGTCTGGAGGAAGGAGAACTGACGGCGGTGCTGGGGAAACAAAGCTGGCAGATGATCCGGATGGCCAGAAACGCCAGATAAGGATGGAAGAAAAAAGCAAAAGGGATTATAATGGGGCTGCCGCGCTTTGGTGCGGCAGCCCCGTTCGCGGGCGGGATTATTTTCCGGCGGGCCGCAAGCCTGCGTACTGGCTGTTGCGGCGCATTTCCCCGGGGGTGCAGTTGAAACGGTTTTTGTACATTTTCATAAACAGTTTGTAATTGGTGAAGCCGTGCTTTTCCAGCAGATCCTGGATGCTCAGATCAGTGTCCAGCAGATCCCGGGCGATGTGCTCCAGACGGATGGAGTTTACATAATCGAGGAAGGTCATTCCCATGTATTTTTTGAAGAAGCGGGTGAAGTAATCGGGGTTCAGGGACACCTCTGCCGCGATCTGATCCAGGGTGATATCCTCCGCATAGTGCTCCCTCACATAGGAGGTAATATGGCCCAGGCGGCTGATGTATTTGGCGGAACTTTCTTTCTCGGCGGGGCTTACATCCACCCGGAAAAAGGTCACCAGTTCATAGAGCAGCTGGAAAATCAGGCTGTGGAACCGGAGACCTGCCGCGGAAGAGGAAAGGGGCCAGAGACGGCAGATATCTTCGAGACAGTTCCGGATGTTTTCATATTCCTCCGGATGACGGCCAGGTTCCCGGGAGGCGGGAAGCCGGAAGCGGATCCGGTCAATATCCGGAAGATACCGCCTTAAAAAGGGGTACAGGATCTGCAGAACCATGCAGCGGCAGTGCTCACGGCTCTGTATGCTGTGGATTTCCCGGGAATTGATTATCAGATACTCCCCTGCCCGCAGGACGCGGCCGGGCTGCTGCTCGGTGGAAACCTCCTGGCTGCCTTCCAGGATATACAGGATTTCCAGGCTGTTATGCCAGTGGGGTGTCACATATTCCCGGCCCCGGTCATCGATGCGGAAAATGACGTCGCTGTTGGAATTGCAGGAAATATTTTCATGGGTATAGGGAATCATGGAGCCATCCTTTCCTGCCGGCGGCGGGCGGGGCCCGGCGGCATGTCTGACAGTTGTGCAGTTTTCCGGGCCGGCAGGAAATCCGGCAGAAAACAGTTATGTTTATTTTAGCACAGAGAGGTCCGGAAGGAAACCCTAAAGGATCCCTTTATGGCCATGCGGCCGGAAGAGAGGAAACCCTAAAGGAAAGGATGAAGAGATGATGACAGAGAGAAGAAAACGCAGAGAATGGACGCTTCTGGCGGTGGTGGTGCTGTTCTGGTTTGCCCAGTACGTTTATATCCCGTACCAGACGCCGTTTCTGACAGGAAAGGGCGTGGCGGCGGGGATGATCGGCACGGTGGTGAGCGCCTATGGGGTAACGCAGATGATTTTCCGGCTGCCGATGGGGGTGATGGCGGACTGGGCGGGACGCCACAGGATCTTTGTGTCTGCCGGAGCAGCGCTGGCCGCGCTGGCTTCCATGGTGCGGCTTCTGGCGCCAGGCGGCATGGGATTTCTTGTTGCCAATCTGATCGGCGGCTGTGCCTCTTCCATGTGGATTTCTTATATGGTGCTGTTTTCGGAGTATTTTTCTGCCCAGGAGCAGCAGAAAGCCACCAGCCGGGTCATTATGGCCTGTAACCTGGGAATGTGTCTGGGATTTGTGTTCAGTTCCCTGCTCTATGCCCGTACCGGCATGGCTTTTCTGTGTGCCTCCGGCATGGCGGCAGGACTTCTGGGCCTTTTGATTTCTCTGGGCGTGCGGGAGGCGGATGAAAATGCTGGGGCAGAAAAGAGGGCCAAAGGAAGCCGTTCCGGGAAGAAGGAAAAGGGGCGGGTGCGCCAGCTTCTGCAGATCTGCGGGAACCGGCGGCTGATCCTGTTTTCCTGCCTGGCGCTGATTCAGCAGGGAATTCAGATGTCCACCGCCATGTCTTTCACTACCCAGAGGCTGGAGGTGCTGGGAGCCTCTTCCCTGTTTATCGGTCTGGCTTCGGTGTTCTATATGATTGCCGCGGTGGTTTCCGCCCAGTTCGCCTCCACCAGCCTTTGCGAGAAGAGAGGAGCCAGATTCTATGTGCCGGTGGTATTTGCCCTGACCGGCCTATACTGCGTGCTGGTGCCGCTGACCGGCAGCCGGATGCTGATCTTCCTTCTGCAGGCGTTTCCGGGGATGTCCACGGGAATTCTCCTGTCCTACCTGACCTCAGAGTCCATGAAGGAGGTTCCGGAGGATAAAAAATCCACCGCCATGGGATTTTTCCAGGCCGTCTACGCGGTGGGAATGACCGGGTTTCCTGCGGCGGCGGGAGCGTTGACGGAGCGGTGGAATATGACGGCCGGATTTGGATTTCTGGCGGTTGCGGCATTTGCGGGGCTTGGGATTTCCTGCTGGTACTACAGAAGAGAAGGAAAGTCCGGGGCCCGGCAGCGGAACTGACGGACGGGAATTTCCGTGAAAAGGAAACGGCAGAAAGGAAGCTGTGCCGGGCGGCGCTTCTTTCTGCCGGAAATGTGGGGACGGTTGTATGTCAGACCGTCATATTCAGGTACAGGTTCAGTTTGCGGACCAGAAGGATGGGATCGATGCCGTGTTCCAGGGCAGCTTCCTCAATGGTCTCGCCGGCTGCCTGGGCGCAGCCCACACACTGCATGCCTGACTGCATCAGGATCTGGGCGGCCCGGGGATCCATCTTCAGCAGGTCGGGGATGGTCATCTCTTTCGTGATTTTTTCCATGGTAAATCTCCTTATCTTTTAGTAACAGTATCGTGCTTTAATATTATTCAGCCCTATGCTTCCGGGCAGTCTCCATCCAGAATGTCAATCTGGCATGCGGCCATGGCATTCAGGGCGTTTGCGTGGCTGGCGGGGGTAACGCCGGCGCAGCAGGAGGCGTCCACGGCAATGGGCGTCTCCGGAAGATATGCTTTCAGCAGCAGGGCGTTGGATATCACGCAGATATCCGTGCACAGCCCGGTCAGCGTCACGGATGAAATTTCACCATCGCCGGCCAGCCGGCTGACATATTCGGCCAGGGAGACGCTGCCGAAGGTGGGCTTGTCAAAGATCCGGTCGCCGGGGCGGACGCAGGCGGCAATTTCCGGCGCCAGCTGCCAGCCCTCCGTGTCCCGGATGCAGTGCCTTACCGGAAGTTTCCTGCCCTCCGCCGTATCCAGATAGTCTTCCCCGTGGGTATCCCTGGTATAGATTACCGGTCCGTCCCACTGGCGGATTTTCCGGCAGAGAGGACCGAGAATCTTCTGAGCCTCCGGGGTACCCAGGGCCTGGGAAATGAAATCGTTCTGCATATCCACAACAATTAAAAGTGGTTTCATAGTAATGCTACCTCCTGAAATCTGTCCATATCCGGAAGAACCGGAGTGATCTTTTCCTTTACTTTAGCACGGATTTTCTCAAAAGCATAGATAAAAATTACGGCAGTACTTCTTTGAAAAAACGGAAGGGATTCCGCTCCCGGAAGGGCTCCGGATCCGGCACTCTGTACAGTTTTGCGCGTATCCGAAAAGAGTTGGGGCGTGTTTCCGGGAGAGACAACTGACTTTTTGGGAAAGACGTTTGCAATATTACGGAGAATGAGGAGACGGGGAGGGCAAATGTATCATTTCTGCATAAAAAGGACATGGAACCGCATAAAATGGGCATTTTTGAGTTGACAAACCGGTTTGAGGGAGTTAATATGTAGAAATATTAAAGCATTAAAGAAGTAAAGTATGAAGGAGGAGACTATTATGAAAATGAAAAGAGTGGCCAGCCTGATGCTGGCATCTGTGCTGGCAGTTGGATCCCTGGCTGCCTGCGGAAATGATTCCGGATCAGAAGGCGGTGAATCTGCCAGCTCCGATACCTTTAAAATCGGCGGTATCGGGCCTACCACCGGAGATGCCGCGGCATACGGTATCGCTGTACAGAACGGCGCACAGCTGGCGGTTGATGAGATCAACGCTGACGGTGGAATCAACGGAAAGCAGATTGAGTTCAAGTTCGAGGATGATCAGAATGATTCCGAGAAATCTGTAAATGCCTACAACACTCTGAAAGACTGGGGTATGCAGATGCTGGTGGGAACCGTAACTTCCACTCCCTGTACCGCAGTTGTGGAGGAAAGCCATAAAGACAATATGTATCAGCTGACCCCGTCCGCAACGGCTGTTGAGAGTATTCAGTACGACAACGCGTTCCGTATCTGCTTCTCCGATCCCAGCCAGGGTACTGCGTCCGCTGATTATATCGCGGATAACAGCCTTGCCACCAAGGTGGCTGTGATCTACAACAGCTCCGACGTATATTCTTCCGGTATCTACCAGAACTTCGCCACAGAGGCACAGGCAAAGGGTCTGGAGGTAGTGGCCGCGGAAGCCTTTACCGCAGACAGCAAGACAGATTTCTCCGTTCAGCTGCAGAAAGCAAAGGATTCCGGCGCTGAGCTGGTATTCCTGCCCATTTACTATCAGGAAGCTTCCCTGATTCTGACCCAGGCGGACAGAATGGGATTTGACACCACATTCTTCGGATGCGACGGACTGGACGGTATCCTGGATGTGGAGGGATTCGATACCTCCCTGGCAGAGGGCGTTATGCTGCTGACTCCGTTCACCGCGGACGCGCAGGATGAGAAAACCCAGACCTTCGTAAAGGCCTATGAGGAAGCTTTTGAGATCGCTCCGATTCAGTTCGCTGCTGACGCTTATGACTGTATCTATGCTATCAAGGCAGCGGCAGAGCAGGCAGAGATCACACCGGATATGAGCGTATCCGATCTGTGCGACGCCATGAAGACCGCAATGACTGAGATTACCATTGACGGACTTACCGGAAGCGGCATCACCTGGGATGAGAGTGGTGAGCCCTCCAAGGAAGCAAAAGCGGTTATCATCTCCAACGGCACTTACGAGGCAATGTAATACAGGTAGCTGGATGGCACCGGGGCCGCCTTTGGGCGGCCCTTTTTGCGATTTGTCCTCCGCGGGGCAATGGCAGACGGGTATCTGACGGAAATCATTTTTTGACATTTCCGGACACATTTCCAGTTGCGGTGAAAAGAAAGCCTGTGCTATAATAATTTGAATACTTGTGACAGTGAGCCTTCCGGTTTCCCTGCTGCAAATACTTTTACAGAAAAATGAGAGGGTGTGTATATGAGTTTTATTTCGTATTTAATCAATGGATTAAGTCTGGGAAGCGTATACGCAATCATCGCCCTGGGGTACACCATGGTGTACGGTATCGCCAAGATGCTGAACTTCGCACACGGCGACGTCATCATGATCGGCGCGTACGTGGTGCTGACCTGTATGACCAGCGCGGGGCTTCCGCCTCTGGTGAGTGTGCTGATTGCGGTTGTGGCCTGTACGGTTCTGGGTGTGCTGATTGAGCGCATAGCCTATAAACCGCTGAGAAACGCGGCGTCTCCCCTGGCGGTGCTGATTACTGCCATCGGCGTCAGCTACCTTTTGCAGAATGTGGCCCTGCTGATTTTCGGAGCCAATAATCAGTCTTTCCAGTCCGTAGTGAGCTGGGCAGGACTCTCTTTAGCGGGCGGCGCGCTGAATATTACCGGCGAGACGATTGTCACCATCGTTGTCTGCGTTATCATTATGGTGGGACTGATGCTTTTTATCCGCAAGTCCAAAGCCGGACAGGCCATGCGTGCCGTGTCAGAGGATAAGGGCGCGGCTCAGCTGATGGGAATCAATGTAAACGGAACCATCGCGCTGACCTTTGCCATCGGTTCCGCTCTGGCTGCGGTGGCCGGCGTGCTTCTGTGTTCCGCTTATCCCAGCCTGTCTCCCTATACAGGCGCCATGCCCGGCATCAAGGCCTTCGTGGCGGCGGTGTTCGGCGGTATCGGTTCTATTCCCGGCGCGTTTATCGGAGGTATTCTGCTGGGCGTCATCGAGATCCTGGCAAGAGCCTATATTTCATCCCAGATGGCGGACGCCATTGTGTTTGCGGTCCTGATTATTGTCCTTCTGGTGAAACCCACGGGTATTCTCGGAAAGAACGTTCAGGAGAAAGTGTAGGTGGATGAGATGTTGAAGAATATGAAAAAGACAACAAAAAGTAATCTGATCACCTATGGTATGGTGATCGCGGCATTTATCATTGTTCAGATTCTGACTGCCACAGGAAATATTTCCAGCCTCCTGGAAGGACTGATGGTGCCTCTGTGCATCTATTCGATTCTGGCGGTATCTCTGAACCTGGTGGTTGGTTTCCTGGGCGAACTCAGCCTTGGCCATGCGGGATTTATGTGCGTGGGAGCATTTACCAGCGCGTTCTTCTCCAAATGTGTGCAGGATACCATTACCGTGGCGCCGCTGCGTTTCTTCCTGGCATTGCTGGTGGGCGCCGCTGCCGCCGCTGTTTTCGGAATCATTATCGGAATTCCGGTACTTCGTCTGAAAGGCGATTATCTGGCTATCGTAACGCTGGCTTTTGGCGAGATCATCAAGAACCTGGTAAACGTGGTGTGGATCGGAAGAGACTCCAACGGATTCCATTTCTCCATGAAAGATGTGATGTCCCTGAATATGGAGACTGACGGACAGGTGATTGTCAACGGCCCCCAGGGAATTACGGGAACGCCCCAGGATGCTACTTTCCTGGCCGGTATCCTCCTGGTGCTGGTGACACTGTTTATTGTCACCAATCTGGTACATTCCAGAGACGGCCGGGCAATCATGGCTATCCGCGACAACCGGATTGCCGCGGAATCTGTGGGCATCAATGTGACAAAGTACAAACTGATGGCATTTACCATTTCCGCCGCTCTGGCCGGTCTGGCCGGTGTGCTGTATGCCCACAATCTGTCCACATTGACTGCTACTACCAACAATTTCGGATACAACCAGTCCATTATGATTCTGGTGTTTGTGGTGCTGGGAGGCATCGGAAATATCCGCGGCTCTGTCATCGCCGCAGTGGTGCTGACTCTGCTTCCGGAGCTTCTGAGAGGTCTGTCCGATTACCGGATGCTGATCTACGCGATTGTACTGATCGTCATGATGCTGTTCAACTGGGCACCCAAGAGCATTGAGTGGAGAGAGAAGCATCTGGCATTTCTGAAAAAAAAGAAAAATTCTCCCAGCGCGGCTTCTGCCGGGGCGGATGGAAGAAAGGAGGCCAGATAAACCATGGCTGCATTACTGGACGTAAAAAATCTCGGAATCTCCTTTGGAGGCCTCCGGGCAGTGGACAGCTTTGATCTTTCCATTCAAAAGGAACAGCTGTACGGATTGATCGGACCCAACGGCGCCGGAAAAACCACAGTATTTAACCTGCTGACCGGTGTGTATAAGCCGGACACCGGAAAGGTAATTCTGGACGGAACAGATATTACGGGAAAGAAGATCATAGAGATCAACAGGGACGGTATTGCCCGTACCTTTCAGAATATTCGCCTGTTCAAGGAACTGACCGTTCTGGAAAATGTAAAAGTGGGTCTTCACAATCATCATTCTTACTCCACCATCGAGGGTATCCTGCGCCTTCCCCGTTACCGGAAGGTAGAGCGGGAGATGGATGAGAAGGGTATGGAGCTTCTGAAAGTATTCGGCCTGGAAAATGAGGCACAGGTAAAGGCATCCAACCTGCCATACGGAAAACAGAGGAAGCTGGAGATCGCAAGAGCCCTGGCTACAGATCCCAGACTGCTTCTGCTGGATGAGCCGGCTGCCGGCATGAATCCCAATGAGACCGGCGAGCTGATGGATACCATCCGCTTTGTGCGGGATGAATTTCACATGACCATCCTTCTGATCGAGCATGACATGAAGCTGGTGAGCGGGATCTGCGAGGAACTGACGGTGCTGAACTTCGGCCAGATTCTGGCTCAGGGTTCCACCAGCCAGGTGCTGAATGATCCCAAGGTAATCACGGCATATCTGGGAGAATAGGAGGAGACGGTTATGGCAATGCTTACAATCAAAGACCTGGAAGTTTACTACGGTGTAATCCAGGCAATCAAAGGAGTTTCCTTTGAGGTGAATCAGGGAGAGGTCATCGCTTTGATCGGCGCCAACGGCGCGGGAAAAACCACGATTCTCCATACCATCACCGGACTGATCTCCCCCAAAAAGGGATCGGTGCTGTTTGAGGGAAATGAGCTGACAAAGATGCCGGCCCATAAGATTGTATCGCTGGGTATGGCACATGTGCCGGAGGGACGGCGTGTATTTGCGGATTTGAGTGTTTACGAGAATTTGAGGATGGGTGCCTATACCCGGAAGGACAAAGGCGAGATCGAGGCAACGCTGGAGAAGGTTTATGACCGTTTCCCCAGACTGAAGGAGAGAAGAAATCAGATGGCGGGAACCTTAAGCGGAGGTGAGCAGCAGATGCTGGCCATGGGCCGGGCGCTGATGTCCAAACCGAAGATCCTGCTGATGGACGAGCCGTCCATGGGGCTTTCTCCTATCATGGTGAACGAGATCTTTTCCATTATCCAGGAGGTCAGCGACAGCGGCACCACGGTGCTTCTGGTGGAGCAGAACGCCAAAAAGGCGCTGGCCATCGCCGACAGAGGCTATGTGCTGGAAACCGGAAAAATTGTTTTGGAAGGAAAGGCATCCGACCTTCTGAACGATGATTCCATTAAGAAAGCATATTTAGGTGAATAGGGGGTGCGTCTTATGGATAACGTAGTAATTACCATTGCCAGACAGTATGGAAGCGGCGGAAAGACCATTGCGGCCATGCTGGCGAAAGAGCTGGGAGTCAACTGCTACAGCCGGGAGATCCTGAAAATGGCTTCCGAGGAAAGCGGCATCAATGAGCGGCTGTTCGGTAAAGCGGACGAACGGGTGAAGATGGGCAGCTGGTTCAAGGTCCTGAAAAGACCGTATGAGGGAGAATTGCTGCCTCCGGAAAGCAGTGGTTTTGTGTCGGATGAAAACCTTTTCAATTATCAGGCCAAAATCATCAAGGATCTGGCGGAAAAAGAATCTTGTGTGATTGTGGGGCGCTGCGCGGACTACGTTCTGCGGAATTATCCCAACGTGATGAGCGTGTTCATCCACGCGGACCGCGAGTTCTGCCTGGAGCGGGCGCTGGAGCGCAACAGCATGAGCCGCCGGGAGATGGAGAAATTTATTGAAAAGACGGACAAATACCGGGGAGATTTTTATCATTATTATACCGGAAAACAGTGGGAAGATGCCAGAAACTACGATCTCTGCCTGGACAGCGGAAAGCTGGGCTTTGAAAAATGCGTAGAGGCAATCAAAGGATATATGAAGATCCGTTTTGAGTAAAATTGTATGGGCTGTCGTATTCGGCGGGCATCTGCCCGGGAAAGAGTATGGCGGCCCTCTTTTGACCCTCGCGGCAGTCGCCAAATGGACATGCAAGAATGTCCGCCTGGCTTGTTGCCCGCGGGAATAAAAATAACAGTTCAGCCTTCCGGCTTTACTGTCACAATCAGGAGGATATATGATGGAAATTACATTTGACAGAGA
>HHCFR02800__coassemble_2276_pt1 | contig 13524 bp, 9 predicted proteins | sample HHCFR02800__metabat2_high_PE_078 | metagenome-assembled genome bin HHCFR02800
CAGTGGTTTCTTTCCTGCTGCCGGTTTGCGGGAAAATGAGCCCTTCGGCCAAGGTTAGGGAAATCCCACAGGGAGATACCTTTATGACCTTTCGGCCGAAGTCAAGGAAATCCCGCAAGGGGATACCTTTATGGCCTTCCGGCCAAACGCAAGGAAAGGAGCCGCTATGAGTGATAAACACAGTGATTTTATTATGCTTCCCACCGTTGATCTGTGCTTCAAGGAGCTGATGAATAATCCCAAAGTCCGGAAAGGATTTATCGCTGCCCTTCTGAAGATTCCTCCCCACAAGATTCAGAAAACTACGCTTCGTCCAACCTCCCTGAGACGGGAATATGGAGATCAGAAACTGGGAATTCTGGATGTCAGTGTGCTGTTGGAAGACGGAACGCGAATTGATCTGGAAATGCAGGTACTCAGCTTCGCGCACTGGGACGCCCGGGCGCTGTTCTATCTGGGAAAGCTTTTCACGGAACAGCTTCAGGCCGGTGATTCCTATGCACAGCTGAAAAAATGTATTCATGTAAGTATCCTGAATTTTATACATATTCCCCAGGATCAGGAATACTTTCATTCCATCTGCCTCTGCGACAGGAAGACCGGAAAAGAATACACAGATCTTTTTGAGCTGCTGATACTGGAGCTGAAAAAACTTCCCGCCAAAAAAGAGGGAGAAGATCCGCTCCTGCAGTGGCTGCGCTTTCTGGGAGCAAAAAACAGAGAGGAGTTGAAATCCATGACCCATGACAATGAATATCTTGCCGAGGCTTTCACCGAGCTGGACAAATTAAGCTCCGATGAACAAAAACGCCTGGAATATGAAGCCAGACAGAAAGCCCTCCGCGATTACAATTCGCTGATGGAAGACGCAGAAACCCGTGGGCTGGAGAAAGGTATGGAGAAGGGTATGAAGAAGGGTTTGGAACAGGGCATGACAAAGGGCGTTTCCATGGGCCAACAGGCAGCTCTAAAACGAATCATGGAACACAACCTCTCCCGCGGGAGGAGCCTGCAGGAAATCGCTGATTTCCTGGGCATGGATCTGCAGTCTGTAATCCGTCTGTCGCAGGAAGAAGAGAATCAGCCAATTCCACCAAAGCCGTAACCGCTCTACAATAAAAACATTTTCAACTCTACCCGGTATCAGCAATCTTTTGTCATGAAAATTTCAGGGACAGGTGTGCTTTCCATGAGTCACCCCTGTCCCGTCCTGCCTGTTTCCCGATTCTTTCTTTAAAAGTTTTATCCTTCCTGTACTTTCCGATACAGTCTCAGCGTCTCCTCGCTGCTGCCCCCGAAAAAGAAGTAGTAGTCAATCTGTCCGCTTCCCTCCGTGTACAGATAAGGGCCGTACATGGGAATCGCGCAGCACATGACGGTATTTTCCGCGGCAATACCGATTCCGTAGCCCAGTTCTGACACCACCAGCGGCATCCGCAGCTTTTTCCCTCCGAAGCTGATATACCGGGCCTTCTGATCAATCCGATCCAGATCCTGCGCCAGCAGTCCCTTAGCCCAGAGCTTTTCTTTCTTTCCCCAGTCAAAATACGTCCAGGTCTGACCGGCCGGCGGCTCCTCCACCTGCCTGGGCAGCGCCGCCTTCTCTGCCAGAAGCAGCCTGCCTCCTCTTTCCAGAAACTGTATGGCTCCGGTTTTCTTATCAATCCGCACCGACAGTTTCCCCGTGGCAATCTCCACCAGACTTTTGTTCTCCCTGGCCGTCCAGGATAAGGGCGCCTCCGGCTGATAATTCCAGAATCCCTCCTCGAAAGGTACAAGCCTGCCTTTCACAAACTGCACCCGGATCACCGCATCCTCCAGGGGCGAGATCCGCAGGGTTCCATAGCTGCTGATCAGTTCTACAAAACGCTTCGTTCGCCGCACCATGCGGACAGAATTATCGATCCGCCCGTGGCCTCTGGGGCGAAGCATACTGTTGTCCGGCGCGCATCCGAACTGCCAGCCGGAAGGATTCACGGGAACTTCCCGGCTTTCCTTTCCTCCCTTTTTCTGCGTATTCTCCATTTTTGCTGCGTTTTCTGTGCGTTTTCCTTCTTCAATCTCCCTTTTATGGATATTTTGCTGGATTATCCGATTGCGAATCCCCACTTTTTCCGTTTTTGTTTCTTCTTTTGCGGAAACCACAATGGGCTTCGGGCCCAGATAATCCCGCATGGCCCGTTCCTTATTTCCCTGAAGCACATCCTGGGCCATCTGCTCCTTGTCGGTAATCTCCCTTTTTGTCTCAAACCGGAATGGCTTTTTGGCCATACCTTCCAGAGACCGCATCCGTTTTTCCTCCGGAACAGGTTCGGCGATCAGAGGGGTCAGGTCTCCCTGATGCACCACTGCCAGCTCGTGGAGCGCGCGGGTGGCAGCCACATAGAGCAGCTTCACATAGCCGTCCTCACAGGGATAATGCTCCTGTGAAGGGTGATAAATCAGCACCGCGTCGAACTCCAGACCTTTGGTATATTCCACCGGCAGCACCATGATGCCGCTGCCGAACTCTGCCGTCTCCAGATTGCTGTCCGCCAGGGTCAGATGTTCTCCCAGACGGGCGCTGACCATGGCGGCCTCCTCCTGATCCCGGCAGATCACCGCTATGGTCTCCCGGTCCTCCTGCTGCCATCCGCGGATAATCCGCACCGATTCCATAAGCATTTCCTCCGGGCCCGGGCAGGCCTGGATCTTTACCGGGCTTCCGTGGCGGCTGATGGGCTCCACCGGATAGATGGAAAAATTTCCGTGGCGCAGGATTTCCGTGGCAAAATCGGAAATCTCCACCGTGTTCCGGTAACTTTTTTTCAGCAGTTCAAAGCTGTCAAAGGTTCCCGTCAGGATAAGATCCTGCAGCTCCTTCCAGTCATTGAGGCCGTATCCGAAATGGATATTCTGGGACACATCCCCCATAATGGTGTAAGTGCAGCCTCTCAGGCAGTAAGCCAGCGCCCCGTAGGCCATCATGCCGAAATCCTGTGCCTCATCAATGATCACGTGGCTGGCCTCCCGGATCCCGTCCGTCTCCTTGATCCGCTTGTACAGATATGCCAGCGCCGCCAGATCATAGACATCAAAACAATTTTCCTCAAAGGGAACGCTCTTCCCCTCTCTTTTCTGTTCTTTCAGAAAATCCTCATATACCCGGGAAACAGATCCTTTCCAGACATTTCCCCCGAAATACTGCCCGCAGGCCCGCTGCAATTCCTTTTTCTCCTCCGGAGTACAGGAAATGTACTTGCCGGACAGCTCATTTTCCAGCTTTGCCAGCAGCCGTTCGTTGAGCATATTGATTTTCGTCTGCATGGACAGCTGGGGAAATTCCTCCAGATACTGCCGGATGGAGGCGGCGGAAAGCAGCAGAGCTCCCGTCTTTTTCAGGTGAATATCTTTTCCGGGAATCTGACTCAGCTCATATTCTCTGCAGAAGGCTTCCAGATCCCGAAACCAGGCAAGGCTTCCTTTCAGGCAGATCCGCGCATCCTTCCTGTCCGCCGGCCGGATCTGATATTTCTCCTTGTCCCAGTCCTCATAGAGAAGCCGCACAAACAGCTGCTCCATGGTCATCTGGGAGACGCCGTACACATCCAGCTCCGGCAGAACGCTGGTGATATAATTCAGCAGAATCCGGTTGCTTCCGATGATGTAGAAATCCTCCGGCCTGAATTCCTCATAATTGTACAGGATATAGGAAATCCGGTGCATGGCCACGGTGGTCTTTCCCGAACCGGCCACACCCTGCACAATCACATTGGTCTTGGGGGATTTGCGGATAATGGCGTTCTGCTCCTTCTGTATGGTGGCAATAATCTCCCCCAGCACCGCTTTTTTGTTCCTGGCCAGGTATTTGTTCAGCAACTCATCGTTGGCCACCACATCGGAGTCGTAAAAATCCTTCAGTTTGTCGTCCGCAATCTCATAGGTACGCTTTCGTTTCAGATCGATCTCAAAGACACCCTCGTTTTTCACCGTATATCTGCAGGGGCCAAGAGAATTTTCGTAATAGACGGAGGCCACCGGGGCTCTCCAGTCAATCACCAGCGGTTCCTGTCCGTTTTCGGAAATCCCCACCCTTCCCACATAGTAGGATTCCGTCTGGCGGATACGGGCGTCCCGGAAGTCAATTCTTCCGAAATACGGTTTTTTTCTGGCCTTCCGGCACCGGATCAGATCCCGCTGATTCTCCTTCATCTGGGACTGGGTGTTAAAAAGCAGCGCCAGCGCTTCCTTGTCCTTGGCGCCATACGTTTCCATCAGATCATGCAGCTCTTCGGCAAGCTCGTGGCTGCGCCCCGCGGTCCGTTCCAGGTTCTCCTGGGCCACAGCGATAATTCTGGACAGCTGCGCTTCCTCGTCCTCCCTGGACAGTCCCGGAACGGGACGAATCTGTTTCGTTTCTTTTTCCATCAGCTTTCCCTTTTCCGATTATTTCCGGTACATAGCCGCCACCCGTTCGAAGGCGGGCAGAGAGCGTTCTACCTTTTCCGTATCGATGCAGTAGGCGATTCTGAAATACCCCGGACAGCCGAAGGTATCTCCCGGCACCAGCAGAAGATCCGCTTCCATTGCTTTTTGGCAGAAAGCCTGGGAATCCGGCTCCAGCGCTTTCGGGAACATGTAAAAGGTTCCGCCGGGCCTTACGATTTCAAAGCCCAGATCCGTCAGACGGCTGTAAAGGATCCTGGCGTTTTCCTCGTAGACGGACAGATCGGAGGTATCGTCCAGGCAGTCCGCCACCGCCAGCTGGATGATGGAGGACGGGCAGTTATGTCCGATGCCTCTGGAAATCTGTCCGCACATTTCCACAATCAGCCGGGCATGCTCACATTCCGGAGAAACCGCCACATAGCCGATCCGCTCTCCGGGGACAGACAGGGACTTGCTGAAGGAATAGCAGGTAATGGTGTTTTTGTAATACTTCGCCACATAGGGGGCGTCCACCCCGTCAAACACAATCTCCCGGTAGGGCTCGTCGGAAATCAGGTAGATTTCATGGCCGTACGCTTTCTCCTTCTCCTCCAGAATGGCGGCCAGCTTCCGGATGGTTTCTGTGGTATAAACGGTTCCTGACGGATTGTTGGGCGTATTGATCAGCACCGCCGTCACATCCTCCGTCACCATGTCGGCAAATTTGTCAAAATCCACCTGAAAGCCGGTCAGATCCGGAGGAACCACTTTCAGGCTGGCTCCGGTCAGATTCACATAGAACCGGTATTCCGGGAAAAACGGGGCGAAGGTGAGAATGGAGTCCCCCGGCACCGTCACCGCCCGGAAGGCATGGGCCAGAGCCGCCGCCGCGCCGCTGGTCATGAAAATGTGTTCCTTTTCGTAGGTCATACCGAATCTGCGATTCAGGGAATCCGCCACCGCCTGCCGGACGGAATCGATCCCCAGCGTGGGACTGTAGCCGTGAAGAGCCACCGGGCTTTCCTTCTCCAGCAGATCCTTCATCTTCCGGGTAAATTTTTCCGGCACCGGCACCGAAGGATTTCCCAGACTGTAATCAAAGACATTTTCCGGCCCGATTTCCTTTCCCCGTTTTGCTCCGTAAGCCGCCATCTCCCGGATGGCCGATTTTGCTCCCAACATGGCTTTATACTGTTCTGCAATCATAGTTTCTTCCTTTCTTTGTACCCGCAAAGGACAGCACCCCGGCCACATAGCCGGAATCCTGTCCTTCGCTTTCTTTCGGTTACCGCTTTATTTCTTTTGGGATATCCCGGATCCGCAGATCCAGCTGAGGATATGGAATCTGAATACCATTGGCGTCAAAAGCTTCTTTGATACGCTCATTCATCCGCCACTTGGTATTCCAGAATTCCTCAGTTTTCACCCAGGATTTCAAACCCAGAACCACTGAGCTTTCTCCCAGAGAATCCACATAAATCTGACTTTCTTCCTGATCCATCAGCTCCGGATCCTCCTGAATCAGTTCCCGGAGAATATCCTTGGCTTTCTGTAAATTGGAATCGTAGGAAATTCCCACCTTGATCTCCAGTCTCCGCTTATCGGCAGCTGTCACATTGGTGATACAGTTGCCTGTCAGCAGAGAATTCGGGATCACCACTCTTCTGCTGTCTGTAGTGGCCAGCGTGGTATAATAAAGTTCTATTTTTTCCACTGTTCCTTCATTATTTTCTCCATGCTCGATAATATAATCCCCCACAGAAAAAGGTCTCAGGAACATAATAATCAGCCCGCTGGCGAAATTGGAAAGTCCATCTTTCAATGCCAGGCTGACTGCCACTCCGGCGGAAGCCAGCACTGTGGCGATGGAAGTCCTGTCCACACCCACCTGCGCTGCCAGCGTCATAATCAGAAGGATATGGAGGCTGATCTTCAGGATGGACATCACAAAACTCTTGGCCGCTTCATCTGTCCCGTATTTCAGCAGATGCTTGCGTACTATGCGGCACAGCCAGGCAATCACCTTTGTTCCTATGGCATAGACGATCAATGCCAGAATCAGCCGGAACAAAAATCCCAGCAGGCCATCCTGGGGAATTTTACCTATCCAGAACAGCGCGCCTTGTATCAGGTCCAACATAATGAAAACTTATCCTTTCTTCTCTGCAGCCTTTTCTTTTGTCTCCTTTGCCTCTGTTTTCCGGACAGCAGCTTCCTCCGCCAGCTCCATCTGCCGGCTGATCTCCTCTTTCAGCCCGCTTTTCTTCGTGGATGAATTCTTTTTTCTGCCTTTGGCGGTCTTGTTGTCCACAACCTTCTCCACAGTTTTTGTGAAACTGTAGATACAGATACCCAGCGCCGGAACCTTGACAGTAAGAGAATAGGGCCGGTCATCACATTCCACCTTTTTGGCGATCTTTACCCGGGGATTCACAAAACCGCTTCCTCCGTAAGCCTCGGCATCACTGTTGAGGATTTCTTTATATTTTCCCGCGTAGGGCACGCCCACCTGATGGGCGTCATAGGCCACATCGGAGAAGTTGCAGATCACCACCAGGGTTTCCTCCGGCTTTGCGGTCCTTCTCATGAAGGATACCATGCTCTTTTCCCAGTCCACGCAGTTGATCCATTCAAAGCCCTGGGGATCGTAATCCATCCGGTAGAGAGCCGGATACTGCCGGTAAAGTCCGATCAGCGCTTTCATGAAATCATGCAGCTTCTTATGTTCCGGCTGTTCCATATCACTCCAGTCCAGAGATTTGTTTTCGGCCCACTCATGCTCCTGGCCAAACTCCTGTCCCATAAACAGAAGCTTCTTTCCGGGATGCGTCACAAAGAATCCCATCGCCAGCCGCAGATTGGCAAACTTCTTTTCCATGTCTCCCGGCATCTTATTCAGCAGAGAACCTTTTCCATGCACCACCTCGTCATGGGAGAGGCTCAGAAGGAAATTCTCACTGTAGGCGTAAATCATACTGAAGGTCAGCTCATTGTGATGGCTGCCCCGAAACAGGGGATCGTTGCACATATAGCCGATGAAATCGTTCATCCACCCCATGTTCCACTTATAGTCAAAGCCCAGGCCGTCATCCTCCACACTGCCGGTCACCTGAGGCCATGCGGTGGACTCCTCCGCAATCAGCAGCGTATCCGGATATTTTTTCTTAAAGATGGAATTCAGATGCTTCAGGAATTCCACAGCGTCCAGATTTTCATTTCCGCCATAGATGTTGGGCACCCATTCCCCGTCATTCTTCCCGTAATCCAGATAAAGCATGGATGCCACCGCATCGAAGCGGATGCCGTCCACATGGTACTTGTCCGCCCAGTACAGCGCGTTGGAAATCAGGAAATTCTTCACCTGGGGGCGTCCGTAATTATAGATCAGCGTGCCCCAGTGGGGATGATATCCCTGTCTGGGATCCAGATGCTCGTAAAGGCAGGTTCCGTCAAAGGAAGCCAGCCCGAAGGTATCTCTGGGGAAATGCGCCGGCACCCAGTCCAAAATCACGCCGAAACCGGCCCGGTGGAGGGTATCCACAAAGAACATAAAGTCCTCCGGCGAGCCGTATCGGCTGGTGGGCGCATAATAGCCCGTCACCTGATATCCCCAGGAGGCGTCGAAGGGATGCTCCATGATAGGCATCAGCTCCACATGAGTGTAACCCATCTCTGTCAGATATTCCACCAGCATGGGGGCAATCTCCCGGTAATTGTAAAAGTCCCGGCCATCCTCCGGCTTTCTCCAGGAACCCAGATGCATCTCATAGACAAACATGGGCTGGTCCGCCTTCTGCAGTTTTTTTCTGCCGCGAAGCCAGGCCTTGTCCCTCCAGCGGAACCTGGTCAGATCCGCCACCACCGACGCGGTGGCCGGACGAAGCTCCGCCGCGTTGGCGTAGGGATCCGCTTTCAGATACGTCAGTCCGTCCCGCAGCTTCAGTTCGTATTTGTAAATGGCACCCACGGGAATCCCCGGAATGAACAGCTCATAGATCCCGGATGCGGGCAGAAGATTCATCTGATACATCCTGCCGTCCCAGTTGTTGAAATCGCCCACCACAGACACCCGCATGGCATTGGGTGCCCAGACCGCGAAGTACACGCCGTCCACACCGTCAATGGTCATGGGATGGGCGCCCATCTTTTCATAAATCTCATAACAAATCCCATTGGTAAACTGCTGCTCCTCCTCCAGCGTAATCTGGGGGCCAAAGGCATAGGGATCCCGGTATTCCCTCACTTCCTCCTGCTCGTTTACCAGATAAACGTACCCGGGGATCTCCTGATACGGCAGCAGTGCCGCAAAGAAACCTCCCTCATCCTCCATCACCATGGGATATGTCTTCTCATCGGAAAGAACTTTGACGCTTACCTGAGTTCTCTCCGGAAAAAAACACTGCACCAGAACACCGTCTCCGGTCATCCGGGGCCCCAGAATATTTCTGGGGACATTTTCCTCCGAATATACCACGGCCTCAATCTCCGGCCAGTCCATCATTTCATATAATTTGTCTGCCATAAAACCCGTACCTCCTCTTTTCACAATTTCCTCTATTCCGGCCGCATGGCCATAAAGGTATCCCCTTGCGGGATTTCCTCTGTTCCGGCCGTATGGCCATAAAGGTATCCCCTTGCGGGATTTCCTCTGTCCTGGCCGCATGGCCATAAAGGTATCATGAAAGTCTTAACTTATTCTATCATTTTTGACCTGGAAATACAAGTTTCAGTCAGTTTTCTCTACAGCAGTTCCGATGCCTTTTTCCCAGTCATATGTTCGACGCGCATTTCCAGGACGCAGAGTCCCTTCCACTCCCGCCGGATGGCCTGATCTCTGTTTTCTTCGCTGTCATCGGGGGCATACTTTACGGCCAGCTTTTCAATGGCAGCTCTCTTTTCTTCATCGGTCTCCAGAATCCGCATTTTTCCGAATACCGTCACACTCCGGTAATAGGTGGTGTACACGGCGGGCACCACCTGATCCTGTCCCACCACACAGAAGGACGCCTTCCCGTCCCGGCGGACGGCATCGATTTTATGACCGCTTTTTGCAGAGTGAAAAATAATGGTTCCCTCCTGTTCGTCATACACATAGCTTAAAGGAACCGCATAGGGATATCCCTCATCGCCGGCAAGGGCCAGTACCCCGGAAGTGCCCTTTTTCAGGACTTCCGCCGCTTCCTCCGGCGCCATCTGCTGTCTTTTCAGTCTCATTTCGCGAAACATTTTTCCTCCTCCTGTCATTGATTCTTCCGTTTTTCCTTCCGGTTTCCTGTTCCATCCTCACATTGCCCTGCGGTACAGTTCTGCAATGGCTTCCCTGTCAAACTGCACCGGATGCGCGCTGATGGCCGCGGCGGACACCTTCAGGCAGTTGTCCGCCATCCACTCCACATCCTCTTTTCTGACACCTTCCGCCGACAGGGTGGTCTCAAGGCCGATGTCCCGCAGAAGATCCGTAAGAAGCACCAGGAAATCACCGCCGCCCATGTGCTGTGCCAGCACCTGGAATTTTTCGGGCGCCCGGGGAACCGTGGCTTCGTAAATCACCGGCGCAAGGGCCGCCAGTCCCCGGCCATGCACAATATCCCTCAGGCCGCTGGCCGGGTGCTCCATGCCGTGGGGCAAAGCCACTCCCGCCATATTGATGCACATGCCGCCCAGCGTGCTTCCCAGACACACCCGCGCCCAGGCTTCCATATCCGAATGATCCGCCAGAGCCCTGCGGATATTGTCTGAAAGAAGCTCCACCCCAAAAAGCGCCTGCTGCATCACCAGGGGCTGGGTGGTTTTGGACAGATACGCCTCCATATTGTGGCAGAGGGCATCGAACATCACGCTGGAAGCCACACCATTGGGCATGGTCACCATCAGCTCCGGATCGATGATGGATACTTTGGGGAGACTGACCATATTGCGCAGCGACTTTTTGTCTCCCGTTTCGTCATTGGTAAGCACGGCAAAACAGTTGCCCTCGCTGCCGGTTCCGCAGGTGGTGGGCAGGGCCACCAGCGGCAGCGCCTGGCTGCCGTTTCGGAGCCCGAAAATATAGTCAAAAATGTCACCGTCGTTTTTCGCCAGAAACGCGATGGCCTTTCCACAGTCGATGATACTTCCGCCGCCTGCGGCCACCACCACGTCACACTTCTCCTCCCGGGCCAGCGCCGTCCCCCGGCAGGCATCGGAAGCCAGGGGGTTTGGCCGGGCCTGGTCATAGACCACCGAAGAGACGCCGGCTTTTTTCAGAGAATCCTGAATGCGGGCAAGGAGACCGGTTTTCCTGGCACTGTTTCTTCCTGTCACCACCAGGGCCCGCCTTCCGTATCTGGCGGTCTCTTCTCCCACCAGATCGGCCTTTCCCTGTCCGAAGATCAGGTTCACCGGAAGATAATACTGAAATTCCATGCTGCCCTCACCTCTTTCCATGGGTCAGCAGAATCTGGTACATTTCCGGTCTCCGATCCCGGAATACGCCCCATTCCCGTCTTTTCTCCCCGATGGCATCCAGGTCAAAGGAAGCGGTCAGCACCGTCTCGCTTTCCCGGTCCGCCTGGGCCACCAGCGCTCCCGTCTCATCGGCGATGAAAGAAGAGCCGTAGAAGGTCATCTCAGAATCCTTTTCCGCTTCCGTACCGATCCGGTTGGAGGCGATCACCGGCATGATGTTTGCAGCCGCATGGCCTTGCATGCAGCGGGTCCAGTGGGGCTGGGAATCGTTCTGAAGCACCGGTTCGCTGCCGATGGCGGTGGGATAAAACAGCAGCTCCGCCCCCATAAGCGCCATGCATCTGGCGGCTTCCGGGAACCACTGATCCCAGCAGATCCCGCAGCCGATTCTGCCGTATCTGGTATCCCATACTTTAAAACCGGTATCTCCCGGAGTGAAATAAAATTTCTCCGCATAGGGCAGGCCGTCGGGGATGTGGGTCTTGCGGTAATAGCCCAGGACGCTTCCGTCCGCATCGATGATGGCCAGCGTGTTGAAGCCCGTGTTTCCGGCTTTTTCATAAAAGCTCACCGGAATCACCACCGACAGCTTTCGGGCCACCTGCTGAAACCGGAGAACCGCCGGATTTTCCTCCGCCTTCGTACACATTTTCATATAATCAAAGCTCTGGATCTGGGCGAAATACGGGGTTTCAAACAACTCCTGCAGAAGAATGATATTGGCGCCCTGCGCCGCCGCCTTTTGCACCAGACCTTCCGCTTTGTTCAGATTTTCCTCCCGATCCCAGCTGCAGCTCATCTGAGTGGCAGCCACTGTCACTTTTCTCATAATCCGGCACCTCCTTTTTCTGTGCATACCCGGATGGCATCCTCATAAATGGCAAGTCCGGCTTCCAGCTGCGCGTCCGTCATCACCAGCGGGGCCAGGAAGCGGATCACATTGTTATGAATACCGGCGTTTTCCACCAGCAGTCCGTGGCGGGCACATTCCTGGATGATGTGGGATACCAGCTGCGGATCCGGCTCCCTGGTGGCTTTATCCTTTACAAATTCCACCCCCAGCATGGCTCCCAGGCCCCGGACATCTCCCACCTGCTCAAACGTTTCTTTCCATTTCAGGAATCTTTCCCGGCATTTTTCGCCGATCTGACGGGAACGCAGCGCCAGGTTCTCTTTTTCAATGACCTCCAGCACCTTGACGCCCGCCGCGCAGGCCAGGGCATTTCCTCCGTAGGTGCCGCCGATGATTCCTGCAGGAATCCCGTCCATGATCTCTTTGCGGGCGATCACCGCGCTGAGGGGAATTCCTCCCGCGATGGATTTCGCGGTGGCCAGAATATCCGGTTCCACGCCTGCTTCTTTCCAGTAATCACAGGCAAACAGCCGGCCCGTCCGGCAAAATCCGGTCTGCACCTCATCTGCCACCAGAAGGATTCCATACTGGTCACAGATCTCTCTCAGGGCTTTTACAAACGAAAGGGGGGCCGGAATAAATCCTCCTTCTCCCTGCAGCGGCTCGATGACCATGGCGGCCACATATTCCGGCAGAGAGGCATTTTCAAAGACTTCCTTCACACTGTCCACACACCAGCGGATATAGGCATCCTCCGTCATCTGCTCCGGCTTCCGGTAGAGATAGGGGAACTCCGCCCGGTATACGCCGTCGGGGAAGGGCCCCATCCCCCGGGAATAGGCTTTTTTCGCGGTCATGGACATGGTCAGCATGGTGCGGCCGTGAAAAGCTCCGGAAAATACGATGATGTTGGGACGTCCCGTAAAGCCCTTTGCGATCTTCACCGCATTCTCATCCGCCTCGGCGCCGCTGTTGGCAAACATGACCTTCTTTTCCTCTCCCTTTACCGGTGTGACAGCCGCCAACTTTTCCGCCAGCTCAATATACCGCTCATGGGTCACAATATTGGCCATGCCGTGAAAATATTTTCCGGCCTGCTGGCGGACAGCCTCCACCAGTTCGGGATGGCAGTGTCCCACATTCAGGACGCCCACGCCGCCCACCCAGTCTAGGAAGCGGTTTCCGTCCACATCCTCAATCATGGCTCCCTCTGCCCGTTCCATGACACAGGGATAGACGCACCGGATGGCGTCCGGCATAATCTTTTTTCTGCGCTCCAGCACAGCGGCTGCCTTAGGCCCCGGCAGCGTCTCCGTTTTAATTTCCGGTAATGCTTCTCTTAATTCGCTCATAATCCTACTCCTCGCTGATCACCGGCATGAACCAATCCTCATGCCCCGAATTTTCTTCTGACTGCCTCCGCAAGAAACTGGGCAGTTTTTTCCACCCCCAGGAAGCTGCTGTCAATCATAATGTCCTTGTGATTCTTATCGTCCGGCAGATAGCCCGCGTAATGCATATGATAAGAATCCCTGGCCTCATCCACATCCACGATCATCTGGCGGGCTTCCTGAATATCCATCTTCAGATTATCCACACTCTGCTGCACTCTCACATCGTAGGGAGCGTAAATATAGATGTGCATGGCATTTTTCATCTCTTCCAGGATGAAATCCGAGCAACGGCCCACGATGATGCAGGTCTCCTTTTCCGCCAGAAACTGAATAATATTCTGCTGTGCCTCAAAGATGGCGTCCTGGGTGTCGCTGGTGCCTTTTCCCAGCGGGTACTTCATGCGGGTAAAGGGATTTTGCGGA
>HHCFR02800__coassemble_2297_pt1 | contig 13395 bp, 10 predicted proteins | sample HHCFR02800__metabat2_high_PE_078 | metagenome-assembled genome bin HHCFR02800
TTTTCCCTGAGATCCCGGATTTCCTCCGGCATCACCAGCCCCAGATGGCGGCTTTCCAGCACACAGTCCGTCAGTACCGGCACATAACCCAGCACCCGCAGGCCGGGCAGTTCCTTCTCCACCAGCTCCTTCATCCGGGGATACATCATGGGGGAAATCCGGTTGAAAATCACTCCCCGGATCCGGCTGTCGCGGCGGTATTCCACAAATCCCTTCAGATACGGGATCAGGGACAGGCTCAGCCCCCGGCAGTCGGCAATCATCACCACCGGCGTATCCGTGACGGAAGCCACATCGTAGGCGCTGGCTTTGTCGGAAATTCCGCCCAGTCCGTCATAATACCCCATCACGCCTTCCAGAACGGAAATATCACAGTCCGCCGTGTTTTTTGCCAGCAGATACCGGACCGTTTCCTCACCGGCAAAAAAGGTATCCAGATTTCTGCTTTTGGCGCCGATGACCCGGCTGTGGAACATGGGGTCGATGTAGTCCGGGCCGCATTTGAAGGAGGCCGGCTTCAGCCCTCTCTCCTTCAGTACCTGAAGAATCCCGCAGGTAAGCAGCGTCTTGCCGCTGCCGCTTCTGGCGGCGGCAAGCATAATCCGCGGAATCACCGTTTTCTCGCTGTTCATGGCTGTTTCTCCTCTTCCCCTCTTCCCGTGCAGGAAATCACGGTCACCGGATTCTGCCCCATCATCAGATGATAGGGGCCGGCCGCCTTCCCTTTGGCCGCGGTAATCTGAGCGATATCCACGTCATCCACCGGAAGCTGCCGGATACACTGTAATGCCTCCGCCATGGTCTCCAGGGTAATGCAGTTGATCACCATCCGGGCCCCGGGATTTTTCTCCAGAACCAGTTCCATGATCTCCCGGAGATTTCCGGAGGAACCTCCGATAAATACATGGGTGGGCGCCGGAAGGGATTTCAGCGCCTCCGGCGCGCATCCCCGGATAACCTGCAGGTTGCAGATGCCGAAGGCTTCCCTGTTTTTCTCAATGAGCGCGGCGGCTTCTTCCTTTTTCTCCACGGCATACACCATGCCGTCCACCGCCATCCGGGCCATTTCCACCGACACAGAGCCGGTTCCTGCCCCCACATCCCAGATCCTGGCGCCTCTGGTGAGCCGAAGCTTCGACAGGGACACGCTGCGGACTTCCTCCTTGGTCATGGGAATCCGGTCTCTCACAAAAGCATCGTCGGGAATCCCGTGGGTCACCACCGGATCCAGAGCGTCCGGATTTTCCAGAAGGATCACGCTCAGCGGATCCGTTTTCCGGTCCGCCAGCTCCCGGGCCGTTCCCCGGGTGATTTTCTCATCCTCGTAGGAAAGCCGCTCTCCCAGGGTTACCTGCACCTTACCCATACCGCAGTCGGAAAGGGTCCGGCAGATCTGCCCCGCTCCCGTATCGGTTCCCACAATGGCAAATACGCGGGCATGCTGCCGCAGAAGTCCCGGGATATTCCGCTGCCGTCCATGCAGGCTCACCGGCAGCACATCCTCCCAGCAGGTGTGCAGGCGGCCGCAGAAATACACCAGGGAAGAAATCCCGCAGTAAATCTCTACCTGGCCGTCCAGCACCTCCACCAGTTTTTTCGCCCCGCTGAAAAATCCCACGTCCCCGGACAAAGCAATGGCCACCCGGCGGTATTCCGGATGCGCCTCGATGTAATCCCGGATTTCCTCCGGCTTATAAGCGGCGTACACCGCCTGTCCCGGCAGGGCCGTCTGCTCCAGCATCCGTCTTGCGCCGATGAGAAGCTGGGCCTGGGAAAGCTCCCGCTTTCCTTCCTCCGTCAGGGTATCCGGCGTTCCCATGCCGATGCCCACAAGTGAAATTTTCCTGTCCTCTTCCCGGTCTTCCTCCTTTCGGGGCGGCGCCACATGCAGGCGCTGTGCCAGCATTTCCAGACATTCAGCAAGGGTCACGCCCTCCTCCCGGCGGGGCCGGCCAATGATCACCAGACCACTTCCGGTATCCCGGGCCGCCAGACATTTCTCCAGAAATCCCCCCGCCGTTCCGGATTCCTTGGTCACCAGCCACCGGGTATGAAGCTGCCGGATCATGGCCGCGTTCAGTTCTCTGGAAAATGGTCCCTGCATGCAGATCAGATGCTTTCCCTCAAAGCCCAGAGCGGCGCAGGAGGCGGCCACCTGGGGAAGCGACAGCACCCGGGCATATACCCGGTTTTTATAATCCGGCAGGGCACAGAAAGCTTCCAGCTCCTTGCTGCCGGTGGTCACCAGAATATCGCCCTCGGTGGATTTCAGATATTCCACCGCCTCCGCCGTATCCTTCACATAGACAGCCTCTCCCTCGGTCTGGCGGGACGGGCGGATCAGCCGCAGGTAAGAAGCCCCTGCGGCCGTGCAGGCCTGCCGGATATTCTCTGTCACCTGCACCGCGTAGGGATGGGTGGCGTCGATCACCAGACAGTCCGGCCCCATGGAGGTCATCAGCGCCTCCATCTGCTCCCGGTCCATCCGCTCATGGGAGATTTCCAGAAATTCCCCCTTCGGCAGCAGGCTTTCGCCGTATTCGGTGGCCACGCAGACGCGGGCTCTCTGCTTTCTCTCGCTGAGAAATTCCGCCACCGCCCGTCCCTCGCAGGTGCCGGCAAAAATCAGAATCTCACTCATGCCGGTATCCTCTGGGCGTCACCATTTTCCCGCCGATTTCCCGGGTCTGGGAATTGCCGATCCAGACCGTGGTAAACATATCCACCGGCGTATCCATCAGTTCCTTTAAAGACAGCATGCGGCTGCTCTCCCCTTCCCTTCCGATCATGGAGACAATGCCGCAGACCGTGTCCTCGCTCTTATACTGCAGCATCAGACGGCAGGCCCGGTTCAGGTAATCCTTCCGTTTTTTGCTGGAGGGATTGTACAGGCAGATGACGAAATCCGCCTGGGCCGCTGCCAGAAGTCTTGCCTCGATTTTCTCCCAAGGGGTCAGTAGATCGCTGAGGCTGATCAGACAGAAATCGTGAATCAGCGGCGCGCCCAGCACCGCCGCCCCTCCAGTGGCCGCCGTCACGCCGGGGATCACTTCCAGCTGTACCTGGGGATATCTGACACCCACCTCGTACATCAGCCCGGCCATGCCGTACACGCCGGCGTCGCCGCTGCAGATCATGGAAACCGTCTTTCCTTTCATGGCCTCCTCAAAGGCCATCACACACCGGTCCACCTCTTTTTTCATGGGAGTGGACAGAAATTCCTTGTCCGCAAAATGCTCCTTCACCAGATCCACATATACGGTATAACCGATGATCACATCACTGTTTTCCAGGGTGCGGATGGCTTTCAGAGTCATCTGCTCATACGCTCCCGGTCCAATTCCAACTACATTTATTTTATGCAAAGTCCACACTCCAATCTTTCACCGCGCACGCCACCGTGACGCCGCCCGACGCATATTTTTTCACCGCCAGCTGCCCGCCTTTCGCGGCCAGCACGGCGCTTCTTTCACAGACATTATCCACTCCCGTCACGCTTCCCACAAAAGAAGAAGCGGTAAATTGTCCCGGCACCCGCGAAAGCTGATCAGCCGGATACGTGACGAAGGGAAGCTTCCAGCGCTGGCAAAAAGCCAGAAGACCCGGCTCCTCTTTTTTCAGATCGATGCTGGCAGCCAGAGCCGCCCCCTGGGGGGAAATCCCATGTTCCTTCAGCGCATCCAGCACGGCCGCCTCAATGGCTTCCCAGCCGGTTCCTTTCCTGCAGCCGATACCCAGCACCATATTTTTCGGAATCAGCCGCAGCACGCCGCTGCCGGGCATCACAAACCGCAGATCATAGAAGCGCTCCCCGCTGTTCGTGCAGGTCAGCCCCCGGGGCAGCTGTGTCTTCAGGTCTCCCGAAAAGCCCACACCTGCCTCCACCAGGATCTCCTCCCCGGCCAGAAGCCGGGCAGACACCTCTTTTGCCAGCTGCATATCCGAGATTTCCATCCCGTTCTTCTTCGCAAATACATCCACGGCAAATCTGCGGTTCACATCCGTGGCCGTGGTGATCACCGGGCAGGCTCCCAGGGCCCCGGACAGCAGCCGGCACAGGTCATTGGCCCCGCCCAGATGGCCGGACAGCAGGGAAATGCAGAAGGTTCCGGCCTCATCCATCACCAGCACCGCCGGATCCGTCTTCTTGCTTTTTATGAAGGGCGCCATGGTCCGCACCGCGATGCCGGAAGCGCCCACAAAAATCACCGCGTCCATCCGGGGAATCACCCGCTGGGCCCAGTTTCCCAGTCCTTCCTCCACCGGCTGCACCCGGCTTCCCCGGGGCGGCGCCGCGTGACGGCTTTTCAGATACAGCCTGGTCTCCTGGTTTTCCGCTTCCAGAACCTTCCCGATTTTTTCCGCAAGGAGCATCCCCGCGCCGGTAAAGGCAATCACCGCCGTTTTCATGCCGCCACCTCCGCTATTTGCCGCTGTCTTCGGGCATCCGGCTGGCCGGACGGAACTCTGTGGCAAAGGCCGGATTATAAAGCTCAGACCGCTGATAATGGCTGTGGGACACCGCGTCGCCGATGATCATCAGGGCCGTCTTGGTGATATTGTTTCTGGCTGCCGTCTCCGCCAGGGTTCCCACGGTGCAGACCAGCGCTTTCTCGTCCTCCCAGGTGGCCTTGTAGACAATGGCCGCCGGGGTGTCCGCCGAATAGCCTCCGGCGATCAGCCGCAGAGAAAGCTCCTGCAACATGCCGGTGCTGAGGAAAATCACCATGGTGGCGTGATGGGCCGCGAAGGATTCGATGCTTTCCTTCTCCGGCACCGGCGTTCTTCCCGCCATCCGGGTAATCACCACACTCTGGGACACATCCGGAAGGGTGTATTCCAGATTCAGGGCCGCCGCCGCCCCGGAAAAAGAGCTGACGCCGGGACAGTAATCAAAGGAAATTCCCGCTTCCTCCAGGGCGTCCATCTGCTCCCGGATGGCTCCGTATAAGGAAGGATCACCGGTGTGCAGCCGCACCGTCGTAAGGCCTGCCGCCTCCGCCTCCTTCATCACCGCCAGCACCTCCTCCAGCGTCATTTTCGCGCTGTTGTGTACCTGGCAGCCTTCCCTGGCGTAATCCAGCAGCTGCGGATTTACCAGAGAACCGGCATAGATGATCACATCGGCCTCCTCCAGAAATTTTTTTCCTCTCAGTGTAATCAGATCCGGCGCTCCCGGGCCTGCACCCACAAAATGTATCATATCTGTTCTCCCTTCACGATAATCAGCGAATAGTAGCCGGATTTCTCCGGAATGTTTTCCGCGCCCTCAAAGATCCGCTCTCCGGGCATCCCGCAGTTTTCAATCATCACTGCCTGCTGCCCGCTCTTCTGTATGCTCTCCCGCACCTGGGCCATTTTTCTTCCGGTTTTCATCAGCACTTTGGTGCCCGGAAGTTTCAGCACCTGATCCATCCCGTCGGCCTGGTAGGTGGCGGGGATCACATGCAGCGGCTCATCCCGCTCCACAAGACCCATGTTCAGTCTGGCGGCCACCGCGCAGAAGGAGGTGATGCCGCTGACGATTTCCGCCTCATAGCCTCTTGCCAGAATCCGTTTGTGAACGTACAGATAGGTGGAGTACACGGTGGGATCTCCCAGGGTCAGAAACACCACGTTTTTCCCCTGCCTAAGATACGCCTCCACATCCCCGGCCGCCTTCTCATGGTTGGCTTCCAGAACGGCGGGATCCTTGGTCATGGGCATGGCCACCGGAAGCAGCGTTTTTTCATCCAGCGCCTCATAGGCTCCTTTCACAATCTGGTAGGCCACACTGGCCCGGATATCTTCCCCCGGCACCGCGATCACCGGGTTTTCCCGGATCAGCCGGAGTGCTTTTAAGGTCAGAAGTTCCGGATCTCCCGGACCCACTCCCACGCCATACAATTTTCCTTTCATTACTCTGCTCCTCCTGTCTGTGTATTCTGATGGTTGATCCGCCGGGTCAGCCGGGGGACATTATCCGTGGCAGCCAGCACGCCCCGGACATTGGAAAACAGGATCACACCCACTTCCAGCTGCTCTCCCGCCCGCCGGGCAAGATACCCGGAAATCCGGCCGGTCACCCATTCCATGGCTTTATCAAGAAGCCCGGCGTCCGCAAGGATTTCCACGCTCTCCTCGGTGGTGTTGGAATCCAGAATCTGTTCCACCACCTGCCGGGACGCCCCGGCCCGGACGGCGGCCGCCGCCATCAGCTCCGCCCGGCAGTCGGCGCTGCGGGAATGGGTGTTCATGATCCCGCCCGCCACCTTGATGAATTTCCCGATATGGGCGATGAACAAAATACCGCGGATTCCCAAGCCCCGGGCCATGTCCAGGGTTTCCCCCACATAATTGCTGCACTTCATGGAATAGGCCAGGTCCACAGTCTTCTGTTTTTGAGAAAAGGCCTGTCCGTAGTTTCCGGGGGTAATCACCAGATAGCGGGCTCCGGCAGCCTTCAGCATCTTCATTTCCAGCCGCAGGCTTTCCACCAGGGCCGCCTCGCTCATGGGCACCACAATGCCGCTGGTTCCCAGCACCGACAGGCCGCCTTCGATTCCCAGACGGGGGTTGAAGGTCTTTTTCGCGATTTCTTCTCCCCGGGGGATCCCGATGATCACCGACAGGCCGCCGGCATATCCCAATTCTTCACAGACCTGCTGTACATTTTCCCGGATCATCCGCCGGGGTGTTTCATTGATGGCCGCCGCTCCCACCGGCTGGTTCAGCCCCGGCTTTGTCACCCGGCCCACGCCGCGGCCTCCGTCAATGACAATCCCCGGCTGCTCCGTCTTTTTCACACAGGCATAGATCAGAAGCCCATGGGTGGCGTCGGGGTCGTCCCCTCCGTCCTTTCGCACGGCGCAGGAAACCTCCCCGTCCCCTTCCCGGATATCCTCAATCAGAAGATGAAGAAGAATCCCCCGTGGCGTCATCAGTGCCACCTCCTCCTGCCGCTGTCCGGACAGCAGCATAAACGCGGCTGCCTTTGCCGCCGCCGCCGCGCAGGATCCGGTGGTATAGCCATACCGCAGTTTTCTGTTTTTTTCGTCCACCGCATAGAACGATTCCAGGCCGGTTCTGTGCTCCATCTGTTCCTCCCTGTACCTGTGAAAGAAAAACCGCTGTCCATTCAGACAACGGTTTTCCATAATCATCCGCAAAATATCAGTTGCCGTAATACTTTACGTGCAGATACAGGCAGCGATCTGGCTTTTACAGTAACGGACTTGCGCGGGATTTCCACCCGCTTCCCTGACACTGTATCTGTTAAATTGTATCGTTCCGGGAGGCATCCGCATCCTCTGCCTTCTGCCGGCTCATACCGGCCGCATGGATCCGATGTCTCCCGGACTGCTCGTCAAATTTACGACAACATTATAATCTTTTTGTCTTTCCCTGTCAACAACCGATGGCCGCCGCCAAGATCACATTGTGACAGTTCAGCCTTTCGGCTTCACTGTCACAAAAGTATGCACACAGACTGCTGCGTCATGATTTTTCCTTGATCCAGCGGGTGTAGAAGGTGGTATTCATATAGGTAAAGGCATCGGTGGCCTCCCAGTCCAGCCCCGCATTCTTAAATGCCGCCGGAGTCATAAATCCCATGTAATCAAAGTCTGTTTTTCCCTCCGGCATGGTCAGCCCTTCCACGGTTCTGGGCGTACCGTTCTTCTGGTAATCCTCCATGATCGCCCGCGCGGCCGCCACCGCTTCCTTGGCATCGTCCAGATATGAGCTGTTGATGTTGTTCAGATGTCTGGTGAGCGTGCCGTTTCTGGCCACCTCAAACTGCTGATTCTGGTACAGCATAAACCGGACGCTGGAAGGATATTCCGAACTGACGCAGCGGTTGAGCATCACCAGCGCCACCCCCGTCATGCCGGGCATTTTCTGATTACCTGCCTCCGCGTAAACAGCGGCAGCCAGAAGCTCATCATCGGATACCTGGGGATCGGTCTGGATCTGACGCTCCAGAAGATAATTTTTTCCGTTGATGGGGTCCTTCATGGTTACGTACCGGTTCTCCCGGCCCGTACATTTTCCGTTTTCATCAAAAGTATAGATGGAATAATCCAGGCTGTACTGGCCGTCCGCCACCATTCTTCCGTACTTGTTTATGTAATAGCCGCCCACACCTGTCTTTCCGATCCACTGGTCATAGGCCTTGCTTCCATCGGAATTCAGATAATACCAGGTGCCGTTTTGCTTAAGCCATCCGACTTGCATCCAGCCGGCATCGTCAAAATAGTACTCCTTCCCGCCGATGGTTTTCCAGCCGGATTTAGCGTAGCTGCCATCCTCGTACTGGTACCACCACAGACCGTTGGTGTTGATCCAGCCTTCCTCAAAGATTTTTTTCCTGCCCTCGATCCAGGCGCCGCTGTCATCCACATACCAGTCGCCGATCCAGGTATCCGCCGCCATGGCTCCGGAAGGCTGAAGATAATAGTATGTTCCGCCGATCTGCTGCCAGCCGGTAAGCATATGGCCGCTTCCATCCAGATAGTACCAGCTGCCACCGATAAGCTGCCAGCCGGTGAGCATACGGCCGCTTCCATTCATGTAGTACCAGAGCCCGCCGATCTGCTGCCACCCGGTGAGCATCTGACCGCTTCCGTTCATGTAATACCACACGCCGCCCAGATACTGCCAGCCGGTGAGCATGCGGCCGCTTCCGTCCAGGTAATACCATTTGCCGCCGATCTGCTGCCAGCCCGTCAGCATACGGCCGCTTCCGTTCATATAATACCAGGCGCCGTTCACATAAGCCCAGCCGGTGAGCATATGGCCGCTTCCGTCCAGGTAATACCAGACGCCGTTCAGATACTGCCAGCCGGTGAGCATCTGACCGCTCCCGTTCATGTAGTACCAGATGCCGCCTACTTTCTGCCAGCCGGTCTGCATCTTTCCTTCCTCGTCCAGATAATACCAGCTGCCGCCGATCCGCTGCCAGCCAGTCTGCATCTGACCGCCGGCGCTCATATAATACCAGACGCCGCCGATCTGCTGCCAGCCGGTCACCATCCAGCCCGCCGCGTCAAAGTAATACCGGCTGCCGTCAATATCTTCCCACTGAGAGCGGGGATAACTGCCGTCCCGGTACTGATACCACCAGCGGCTGCCGGAACGTACCCAGTTTCCCAAGGTGTCCGCTTCTTCCTCCGCTTCCGGGGTTTCTGTATCCTCCTGCGCCTCATCCTCCCCGGCATCTTTGGCCGTCTCGGAAACGCCGGTATCCGTTTCCCCTTCCTGTGCCTTGGGCGTCACCTGTGCCGGCTGGGATGGGGTTTCCAAATCTGCTTGGGAACGCGCGTCCTGCCGGTTCTCCGTCTCCTGGCTGCCCAAAGCCTCTTTCGGCTGGTCTCCTGCCGCTTCCTTTCCGGAGGTGCCATCCGGCTGTTCCTGGTCATCCCGGATATTCTGCTGTTCCTCGCCGGAATTTCCTGCTTCCTGCGCATCCGTGCCGTCAGAAAGAGCGGGATCCTCCGCCTGGATATTTTCGTCTCCTTCCGGTATCTTTGGGGTATCCGCTGCCGTTTCCTGCCCTGCTTCCTGCTCAGACTCCTCCTGTTCCAGTATGGCCTGCTCCGCGGCCGTCTGGTCATCCACAGCTGCCTGGGCGGTGTACGGAAGCAGAAGTGATGCGGAAAGTGTAACTGCCAGAAGCCTGGTTACTGTCTGTCTTTTCATATGTAGCCTCCCTTTTAATAGGTTTCCTCAGTTTCATTGCCGGCCGCAGGGGTTCCTGCTCACTGACCCCGCAGCCACAGGGGCATCCCCCTGGGTATTCCGAATATGTCACGTTTCTATTATAGCTTTGTTACAAATTCCTGTCAATTTTTTTGCATTTGGAATATTTCCCATTACAGTTCAGCCTTCCGGACTCCGCCTCCACCCTTTGCGCGGCACCCCTCCCACAAACCTGAACCGGCACAAAAAAAGAACCGCCGCACCGATTTCCTCCGGAGCAGCAGCTCTCTTTTCCTGCCTTTCGTTTACAGGCCCGCGGCAGCTCGCAGCCATCTGTCCATGCCCTTTTGGCCGTCCGCCTCCGCGCATGCGCGGCGCTCAGATGATGATACAGATCATGCCGCCCTTGCTGTCGTTGACAATCTTCTGCATGGTGTCCTGCAGCTTCACCTGACTTTCCTCGCTGATCTGGGCGATTTTGGTGCGGATGCCGTCCTCCACCAGCTGTTCGATGGATTTTCCGAAAATGTTGGTCTTCCAGATACCCCCGTCCTCCCTGGCATTCTCCCGGATAAAGGAAATCAGATCCTCCGCCTGCTCCTGGCTGCCCACAATGGGGGCGATCTCTGTCTCTATGTTGGCCTTGATCATGTGAATGGACGGGCTGGCAGACTTGATTTTCACGCCGAATTTGCTGCCCTGACGGATCACCACCGGATCCTCCAGGGTAATTTCATTTTTCTCGGGAATCACCACGCCGTAGCCGGTGCCGCGGACGGATTCGATGGCACGCTGCACCTTCACATATTCATTCCGCATCCCGGCCAGCTCTTTTAAGGTGTGGATCAGCTGGTACTCCCCGGTGATGGATACGCCCGTCAGCTCGCTCATCACCTGGTAGTAATACTGCTCCCGGATATCCATCCGGGCCTTCACCACGCCGTCGGCCAGATTCACCTGCTCCAGGGATACACCCTTTACGTACTCGCTGTCCACCTGCAGGTTTTCATTTTTCATATCCCGGATACAGGAAAGTTTCCCCATAATCGCCCGGATCTGCTGCAGCAGCTCCGCCTTCAGATAATGGGAAACAGGCAGCAGCTCCACCCATTTCGGTATGTAAAATTCCACCTGGCTTACCGGAAATTCATACAGAATTTTTTCCAGAATCCGCACGATATCTTCTTTTCTCAGCTGCTCGCAATTTACCGCCATCACGGCTGCCTGGTACTTTTCCTGGAGCTTCTGGGTCAGCTTCACCGTCTCCTCCCGGTAAGGCCGCTGGGAATTTACCAGAATCAGAAAAGGCTTTCCCTGTTTCTTCAGCTCCTGAACCGTGCGGGCCTCGCTCTCCTCAAAATTTCCCCGGGGGATTTCCCCGAAAGAGCCGTCGGTGGTCACCACCAGCCCGATGGTGGAGTGTTCCTGAATTACCTTCTGGGTGCCGATCTCTGCCGCCTGGTGGAAAGGGATCTCCCGGTCAAACCAGGGGGTCTTCACCATCCGTTCTCTCTCGTTTTCCATATTTCCGGCGGCGTCGGGGACCATAAAGCCCACACAGTCGATAAGACGCAGCTTCACGGGGATATCCTCCCCCAGCGTCACGTCCACCGCCTCCCGGGGAATGAATTTCGGTTCCACCGTGGTGATTGTTTTCCCGGATCCGGACAGGGGGAGCTGGTCCCTCACCTCGGCTCCGGTCTGCTCATCCATGGCAGGAAGCGCCAGAAGCTCCATGAATCTCCGGATAAATGTGGATTTGCCCGTGCGGACCGGTCCCACCACGCCCACCAGAAACTGACCGTCGGTACGGGCCTGTATATCCCTGTAAACAGCAAATGGTTCCATAACCTGATATCTCCTCCTCACCTGTGCTGATACTATCTTATGCAGAGGGATACCGGTACAGAACCATCTCCTTTATTCCTGTTACAGCTTTTACCTGTTCTCAGCGGACGCCGTAGAAAGAATACGGCGCGTGGCGCTCACTGCTCTGAAAGGGAATCTGACAAAGGCCTTCCCGGCCGCTTACCGCGCAGGCGATGAGTTTTTTGGTCAGATCCGGCACATCATCTCTCGCGAGAGCCTCCTCCGTATCCATCCAGACCACTTCGCTGTTCTCGTCACCGTCGGAATGGGCCTGGCCTTCCACATATTCCGCCGCAAAGGCCACGTACCAGTCGTTCATGTTAAAGCGGATTCCGATGACCGGCCCCGGCTCGGCCCGGACGCCCGTCTCCTCCCAGATTTCCCGGCGCACCGCCTCCTGCGGGGTTTCCCCCTGCTCCACATAGCCGCCCGGCACAATCAGGCGTCCCTTTCCGGCGCCGTAGGTATGGCGGGCCAGAAGAACCTTGCCCTCCCGGATCACCACGCCGGTCACCGACTGCTGCCAGTTGGTATTCTCACGATTCATGCGGAGCCTCCTTTCCTTCCTCTTCCTTCTGCCGCTCCTGCCGGCAAAGCTCCTCCAGATACTGCCGTTCCTTCTTCGACAGCTGCGCTTCCTCAAGAAGCTCCGGCCTTCTCTGCCAGGTGCGGAGAATGGACTGCTGTCTCCGCCAGATCTCCACATTGGCGTGATGGCCGGACAGAAGGATGGGAGGTACCTCCTTTCCCCTCCAGACGGCCGGCCGGCTGTACTGGGGGTACTCCAGCAGATTATCCTGGAAGGATTCAAACTGGGCGGATTCCTCATTGCTGAGCACCCCCGGAACAAACCGGGAAATGGCGTCGATCATCACCATGGCAGGCAGTTCCCCGCCGGTCAGCACATAGTCTCCGATGGAAACGTAATCCGTCACCACTTCCTCCAGCACCCGCTCGTCAATGCCTTCATAGTGGCCGCAGAGGAACACCAGATCCTCTTCCTTCGCAAAATCCTCCACCATGGTCTGGCTGAAGGTCTGGCCCTGGGGCGTCAGATAAATCACCCGGGGCTTTCTACCGATCTTTTCGGCCACCGCCTGGCAGGCCTGGTACACCGGTTCCGCCTGCATCACCATCCCGGCGCCGCCCCCATAAGGATAGTCGTCCACCTTTCCATAGCGGTTTCCGGCGTAATCCCGGATATTAACCGCGGAAAGGGTGATGGTGCCTGCCGCAATGGCCCGGCCGATAATACTGGTATGAAGTCCCTGCTCGATCATCTCCGGGAACAGGGTCAGTACATGATAGTGCATCATAAGTCCTCCTGATGGATACCTTTATGGCCATTCGGCCAGTTTCAATGAAATCCTAAATCAGCCCGTCCATCAGATGAACCGTCATGCGGTTTTTCTCCACATCCACATGGAGAATACACTGATGGATGGCGGGAAGCAGCACCTCACCATGTTCCTGCGTCTCGACACAGTACACATCGTTGGCGCCGGTCTCCATCACCTCCGTAAGCGTTCCGAAACGGGATCCGTCCTCCAGATACACTTCCATGCCGATAAGATCCGCCAGGTAATACTCATCTTCTCCCAGCTCCACCGCCTGGTCTCTGGTGACGTAGAGACTCTTCCCTTTATATTTCTCAATATCGTTGATATTGTCAATTCCTTTAAATTTTAAAATCACAAACTGTTTGAAATATTTCACTCCCTGGATAGCCAGTATCCGATGTTCTCTTCCGGTGTCCAGAATCACTTCCTCGAGATCTTCAAACCGGGTGGGATCATCTGTGGTGGGAAATACCTTAACCTCCCCGCGGATTCCATGGGTACTGGAAAT